>Ga0315291_10004351_pt1 | contig 18057 bp, 14 predicted proteins | sample YL17G12_20_MG_FD_203070 | JGI IMG/M metagenome (GOLD analysis project Ga0315291, IMG submission 203070) | Sediment microbial communities from Yellowstone Lake, YNP, Wyoming, USA - YL17G12_20 | ecosystem: Environmental > Aquatic > Freshwater > Lake > Sediment | place: USA: Wyoming | collected...
GCCGTCGTCGTCATGCTTCATTGGGCTATTTAAGCCCGGCAGCATATGAGGAACTTAACGGAAATGAACGGAAAGAGGTAGCATAATTTTAATCATCGAGTGTCCGTCATTCGTTTAGCACCTCATATCGACTTCATTGGTAATTTTAAGAATGCTTACAAAATTGTTGAATATCATGGTCTTTTGCCATTTGAAGAGGAGCAATCATCTGATCCTTTGTTGAGGGTAAGAAGCATTAAAGACATATTGAATTTACCCATTGGTTGCGAAGTACATTTTGATGAGCGGGTAATCGATGTATTTGCACAACAAACACTTAATCCTAGATATGCAACACGGCATAACATAGGGCGTATACTGCTTTATCAATACCAACGATTATGGTCCTATCTTTGTAGAAAGCCCAGTAAACGCGATATAGACCGAAACTGTGTGTTAGGTTATAACTTCTATAGAGATGTATTCGGGAACTGGAAAAAATTTGAGGATATTGTATCAACCCTGCCTTCGGCGGATAGAAAGTAACTGCCCAATCAATTGCGAAAAACAGTGGAATTGGCGGGGCAAGCCCCGCCCTACGGTTGCTGCCAGAAGGGGCGAGAAAATAGTCACTGGTAGATAGTCGGTTTGAGAATTCAAAAATTAATCCGCCTGCGGCGGATAAAAGTTCAATCCGCCTTCGCGTAAAGCTTCCGACTACGCTATTCTACTCCGCTAAAGCTACAAAGAAACCAGCTACGACGGACAAGTCGGCGTGACAAGAATGTAAAATTGCGGAGAGAATCCACATGGGCAACAAGTTGCCCATCCTACAAACTACAAACAAACCCTGCCATTGTGATGGCAGGGCTAACCTTAACTTGCAATGACACAAGAACACCATATTTTTCTGCGTGAACGCTTACCGAACTTCTCAATATCGCGAAACGTTTATTTCCTGCATACTGCCGGTAACAAGAAAGACTATTCGTTCGCAGATATTAGTTACACGGTCTGCGATTCGCTCAAGATTATGAGCGGCCCAGATAAGAGGCGTAGCCCTGGAAATCGTTTTTGGGTCTTCAATCATATAGGTCAAAAGCTCGCGGTAGACCTGGTCATAGAGCATATCGACATCATCATCCTCATTGCAGATGGCTTTGGCGGCCTGCGCATCACGCCTGACAAAGGCCTCCAGACTCCTTTTGAGCATACTTGCGGCCTTTTCTTCCATTCGCGGGATATCAACCAAAGGTTTTACAAGCGGCTCGGTGCCGAGCATAACGACGATTTTGGCAATGCCCTCGGCGTAATCGCCCATTCGTTCCAAATCGGTGATTATATTCAGGACTGCTATAATCTCGCGTAAATCAGATGCGACCGGCTGCTGCAAAGCGATGAGCTTGATGCATCTTTCCTCGATATCCCATCGTTTTTTGTTTATGAGCAGGTCATCGGCAATTATTTTTATGGCATCGTCGATGTTGCGGGCCTTAAGCGCTTCCACCGAGCGGCTGGTGGCAGCAATGACCATATCGCCCATATTTACAACTTCTTTTTCGAGTTCTCTCATTCGCCCGCTGAAACTTTCTCTAATCATAATCATCTCCTAAAAATCAGCCGAAATAGCCGCTGATATAGTTTTCCGTAAGTTTGTTTTTGGGGTTAGTAAAAAGCTGGTTTGTATCGCCGAATTCGATAAGCTGTCCCAGATATAAAAAGCCAGTGTAGTCCGAAACTCTTGCCGCCTGCTGCATGTTATGTGTCACAATAACCAGGGTGTATTCGAGTCTGAGCACCCGTAACAGTTCCTCTATTCTAAGCGTAGATATGGGGTCCAGAGCCGAGCAGGGTTCGTCGAGCAGAACAATATCCGGCTTTAATATAAGCACTCTTGCGATGCAAAGCCGCTGCTGCTGCTCGAGGGTAAGGGAGCGGGCATTCTTTTTAAGCCTGTCTTTAAGTTCGTCCCAAAGTCCGACATGCTCGAGGCCATTCTTGATAGCCTCCATAACCTCATCTTTTTTGTTCAGCATCCGATGTATCCGCAGGCCGAACCTGAGGTTTTGATAGATTGACAAATCGAATACATTGGGCCTTTGAAAAACCATTCCGACTTTTCTTCGCAAAAAAATCAGGTCGGTCTGGGGCTCAAGAATATTCTGGTTATCGATAATAATTTTACCCCGGACTTTTATTTGTTCGACAAGGTCGTTCATTCTGTTAAAGCACCGCAGGAGCGTGGATTTCCCGCATCCTGAAGGGCCTATAATCGCGGTAACATTGCGCTGCGGAATCTTTATGTTTATATCTTCGAGGGCCAGAAAATCCCCGTAATATAAATTGAGGCCTGCAGTTTCGATTTTCGGTGTAACTTCCATATTATCCAAACCTTCCGGTTACGTAATCATCGGTTCGCTTGTCCTTTGGATAGGTAAATAAGGCGGTGGTTTCACTGATTTCGACAAGCTCGCCCATAAGGAAGAAGCCACACCGCTGGCTTACGCGAGCCGCCTGCTTGGTATTATTGGTTACGAGTATCTGGGTGTATTTTTCCTTTAGCTGCTGCATGGCATCTTCGACTTTTGCGGTGGAAATGGGGTCGAGTCCCGAACAGGGTTCATCATAAAGAATAACGTCCGGCTCGACGGCAAGAGTTCTTGCGATACAGAGCCGCTGCTGCTGACCGCCTGAAAGCCGCGGAGCAGGCATATTGAGCCGGTCCTTTACCTCGTCCCAGAGATAGGCCTTTTTTAAGGCATTTTCCACGATTTCACTGACGGTGCTGCGGTCTGTAATGCCATGAACTTTTGGGCCGTAGGCGATATTATTATAAATGCTCACAGGCAGTACCTGAGGCATTGCGAAAATGAGACCGATTTTTTTCCGCAGGAGGTTGTCGGTCATATCATTTGCATTGTGTCCCTCAAAGAAAATATCTCCCTGCTGCCTGTAGGCGGGATTGAGGTTATTTAGTCTGTTTAATGCACGCAGGAACGTGGTCTTACCGCTGTTGGCCGGGCCAATAATTCCGAGAATCTCGTTTTTATAAATTTCGAGATTTAGATTTTTCAAAACCTCAAGCGAACCATAGTAACAGTTCAAATTGACGGTTTTTATTATGGTTTCTTCTACCATAGCTTTTTCTTTCTAAAGTGGGCACGTAAAATTATGCTCACCAGATTCATCAGGAAAACCAGCACGATTAAGACAAACCCTGTTGCAAACTTCAGTTCCGTGGGCATATTCGGCACGTGTATCGAGATAACATAGAGGTGGTACGGCAAAGCCATCACCTGGTCAAAGACCGAATGAGGCAGACGAGGCAGATAGAAGGCGGCTACCGTAAAGAGGATTGGAGCCGTTTCGCCCGCCGCCCTGCTGAGACTTAAAACGGTGCCGGTAAGAATGCCCGGCACTGCATAAGGCAGGACGCAGTATCGGACGGTCTGCCATTTTGTTGCGCCAAGTGAGAGACTGATTTCACGAAAGCTATATGGAACGGATTCGAGGGCTTCCTTTGTGGCGGTGATGATAACAGGAAGACTCATTATAGCCAATGTCAGGGAGCCGGCGAGGATGGATGTGCCGAATCTTAGAAAACCGACAAAGAGCGTGAATCCAAACAGGCCGTATACAATCGATGGGACGCCTGAAAGATTTACGACAGAGAGCTTAATCAGGCGGGTGAAGGTATTATCCTTTGCGTACTCAACCAGATAAACCGCAGACAATATCCCAAGCGGCAGGGAAAAAAACATCGTGCCTATAATGAGCACAATGGTGCCGATAATCGCTGGTAATATGCCGCCTTCCTTCATTCCGTTTCGCGGCGGCTGTGTAATGAATTCCCAGGTTACTGAGCCGATGCCATTCCTGACGATGTAAAAAATCGTCAGGATTATCGGTAGCACGACGAGCAATGTGGCAAAGCCGAGGATTATAAAAGCGACTTTTTCACGCATTTTGGCGCCGTTCATTTTCTTGCCTTTCGTAAGAATACCTCGGCGGCGAAATTTATCAGAAACGTTATTATAAATAGAATCATACCGACAGCAAAAAGGGCAAAATAATGTTCGGAGCCGCTGACGGCCTCACCCATTTCGCCGGCAATTGTTGCGGTAAGCGTTCTCAAAGGCTGAAGAATAGAGACAGGTATAACAGGAGCATTGCCGGTAACCATCAATACAACCATCGTTTCACCGATGACCCTGCCGATACCGAGCATAACTCCTGCAATAATACCTGAAGAAGCGGAAGGAAGGATAATCCGCCAAAGTGCCTGCCAACGGGTTGCTCCGAGACCAAAAGCTGCCTCTTTGAAAGTTTTGGGGACACTTACGAGTGCATCCTCGGAAAGACTAATTATGGTTGGCATGGCCATAAAGGCAAGCAGGACGCTGCCGGTCAGGCCGCACATGCCTGTTTTAAGGTTAAGGGCCGTTCTGAGGAATGGGCCAAGCCAGACGATGCCGATAAATCCGAGAACAACACTTGGGATTGCCGCAAGAATTTCAATAAGTGCCTTAAGGATGTGTTTTATGGACGTCGGGGCAACTTCGGCGATGAACATTGCCGAGGCAACGCCGATAGGTACACAAATGACAATAGCGCCTACGGTAACATATATTGAACCAAGCAGCAGAGGAACCATTCCGAATTTAGGGGGTTCTGAAACAGGCAGCCAGTTCGTGCCGAATAAAAACTGTCCAAGTGAATACACGCCGAACAGAGACAGTGAATCCTTGAGCAGAAAAAGGAATATCAAAAAGACAAAAGCGATGACCAGAAAACCGCTCAGTCTTATGCATGCCTCAATAATATGTTCGCTAATCTTTTTTTGCAACGCCTGCTCCCAACGGCACAAAACCGGTATCTATAAACTGCTGCTGTCCCTTGGCGCCAAGTGTAAAATCGATAAATAATTTAGTTATTCCCTCTGGCTGCCCGTTAGTATAGAAATACAGCCCGCGGGACAGCGGATAAGTTTTATTAAGTACATTGTCGATATTTGGCGGGTAAAATTGTGCCCCCCCCCTGCCGAGGTTTAATGATTTTGTCCGCTCGGAGACGTAGCCCATTCCGAGATAGCCGATTGCGGCTTCATTTGTTACAACTTCTTCAACAATTGCCTGTGAAGAGGACAGCAGCAAGGTATCGGACGGGAACTCTTCGACGCTGTCTTTTTTGCCGAGGCGTACCACTTCTTCCTTAAAATATGAATAGGTGCCGGAACTGACCTCGCGTGAGAGCGTTACAATGGGAAGGTCCTTTCCGCCAAATTCCTTCCAATTTGTTATCTCGCCTGTGAATATCTTATGTAAATCTTCTATGGTCAATTGGCTGACAGGATTTTCGTGGTTTACAATCACTGCCACGCCGTCGTAGGCAACGACAAATTCCTTTGGGAAAACGCCGCGTTTATTGGCCAATTCTATTTCCTTTGGCTTCATTTCACGCGAGGCTGTGGCAATATTGCAGGTTTTGCTTATCAGCGAAGCGATACCTACCCCGCTGCCGCCGCCAGTTATAGCAACGAAGATATGAGGATAATCCTTCATAAATTCTTCGCTGACTTTCTGTCCGGCATTGACGATGGTATCGGAGCCCTTGACCTGGAGAAAACCAACAGGCTCATTGGGGTCGGCTTTTTGTTCACAGCCGCCAACCCAAAAGACCATCAGCGCTATCAGCAAAAGTTTTAACTTCATAGGCCAGAGATTGTAGCAAGAGACTGTACCCTCTGCAAGGAGAAAGCACCGGTAGGATTGTTGTACGAAGAGGAGTTTTAATTACATTATGCACTTCCTTCTTAGTGCCTATCCGAATGGCCTTGAGACAAGATAAACGTCTTCGAACCATACAGGAAAGAATGTATAGCAGTCAGCGTCTACTATAATGCTCAAAAAAATTTCTTCGAAAGAGGCGGCAAGACAGAACTGCTTCTATGCCATTACTTTCTGCATATTTGCCTTGTGTATATTACTCTCGAACGGAGTTAAGGACACAAAAGTTTTTCCATCTTTGGTATTATAATCCACCTTGTTTTCGTGTGCCAGCCACCCTAATGCCTGGTATGCGATGTCTGCTTTCATCCTGGCAATATCAGGCAGTCTGGAAATACCTACCTGCCCCTTTTCACCCAAAACCTTCCAAATTTCACCGGCTGCTTGTCCAATTTTCTCTTTCATGTCAGCTTCCTTTCTTCGCTTATTATTAAGTGGCTTTACCACTTATGCAATAATACATGCCTGAAAGCCCATTATCCGTCCAAATCGGGCACTCGGGACAATTGCAGCCTTTTTTTTTCAGAGGAAAGCTGCTTTTGCCGCGTGCACAATAAAGACCTTCTTTTTTTCCTTTCGGATAGCTCGGACAGCTCGAGCAATTCTTCTGCATGCAAATCCTGAAGTTTTCGGGTGTATTAGCAACCCTTGTCATATCTTTTATCCTTATTCCTGCCATATTTTGGCATCAGTTGAATTCATGCCTGCTTTTGTAATTTAATTTCAGTAAAGTTGAAATAGGCATTCTCCTTATTTCAAATAAGGTCAAACCTTAATGAGAATTTTTGCTTTTCCCGCAAAAATACATTACAATGAATTTCTTGTAATAAATGTGAAAGTTAATATGAAAAACTACCTGCGTTATTTTTATGCACTACTGGCAGTACCGTTGGCTGTTCTTCTGCGATTCGCACTAATGCCTTTGATTGGCACCGGCATACCGTATATAACGCTATTTCCTGTAACAGTCGCCGTAGCTTTGTTCGCCGGGCTTTGGCCTTCGGTCCTGACAGGTATTCTGAGTTCGATAGTAATAGACTACTTCTTTATACTGCCGCTACATACACTGATTATTGACGTTGAACATGTTACGCGAATGGCTGTTGTAGTTCTAACCAGTGCTTTCGTCGGCTATGTAGGTGATATGTTGCGCGCCGCACGTGCAAAGGCAGAGAAATACGCTCTGACATTGCGGGAAAGCCAGGATGACCTTAATCACGCCCAGGCCGTTGCTCATGCCGGAAGCTGGCGAATGGATGTTCAGCACAATGAATTGACCTGGTCCGACGAGAACCATCGGATATTCGGGATATCAAAAGGAACGCCGATGACATACGAGACGTTTCTTGCTGCCGTTCACCCTGATGACCGGGCGTATGTTGATAAGAAGTGGATGGCGGCTCTGCGAGGCGAGCCGTATGATATCGAGCACCGAATCGTTGTAGATGGCTCCATCAAATGGATGCGAGAAAGAGCCAATCTTGAGTTAGACAAGGATGGCACACTGTTAGGCGGCTTCGGGACAACCCAGGACATCACCGAGCGCAAGCAGATCGAGGATACTCTCAAATTCTTAGTGCAGTGCTACGACCCAAGTTCAGGCGAGGATTTCTTCCAATCGCTGGCATGCTACCTGGGCCAGAGCCTTGGCATGGACTATGTCTGCATTGACCGACTGCACGAAGACTCGCTGTCCGCCGAGACGGTGGCCATTTACTTCGATGGCAAGTTCGAGGATAACGTGTCCTATACCTTAAAAGACACCCCCTGTGGCAATGTCGTGGGGAAAACGATTTGCTGCTTTGCCAAAGATGTGCATCGTTTGTTTCCCATGGATGTGGTGCTTCAGGAAATGGCGGCCGAGAGCTATGTTGGCACTACCCTTTGGAGTTCTCAGGGGCAACCCATCGGCCTGATCGCAATCATCGGGCGCAAGCCGCTGGCAGACACCACATTGGCGACCTCAATTTTGCAATTAGTGGCGGTGCGCGCGGCCGGCGAACTGGAACGCAAGCGGGTGGAAAAGGAAAAAGAGGAACTTTTATATAATCTTCAAGAGCGTGTTAAAGAACTGAATTGCCTATACAGAATTTCGGCGATTGTTGAAACTCCTGATATTTCGTTAGATGAGATATTACTGAAAATAGTTAATGTAATACCATCTGCGTGGCAATATCCTGATATTACATGTGCAAGAATAGCTATCGACAACCAAGAGTATAAGACTTCTAATTACAAAGAGACAAAGTGGAAACAGGCGGCAGACATTATTGTCAATGGAAAGAAAATTGGCTGCATTGAAGTTTTCTACCTGGAAGAGAGAGTCGAAATTGACGAAGGCCCGTTTTTTAAGGAAGAGAGAGCCCTAATCACGGCAATTAGCGAACGTTTAGGGCGCATCACAAATCGCGTACAGGCCGAGGAGATGGCGCGACAGGCAAGAGATAACCTTGAAAAAACCAACCGTCAGCTTCAGGTTGAAATTGCGCATCGTAAACAGATTTCTGACGACCTGGCAAGGTCAAACAAGGATCTCGAACAATTTGCTTATGTAGCCAGCCACGACCTGCAGGAACCGCTTCGGGCCGTCTCTGGTTTTGTGGATATGCTGAAACTCCAGATGGAGGGCTCGCTCGACGCCAAGAAGACGGAATATATGAATTATATCGTGGATGGCGCTGCGCGGATGCGGTTGCTTATTAATGGATTACTGGAGTATTCGCGTGTGGGCACATTGGGTAAGCCGCCGGAATTGACGGACTGCAAAGCCGCCTTGGAGCGTGCAATTCTGAATCTTCAGGTGGGAATAAGAGAATCGGGCGCGAAGGTTACTGCCGGACCTTTGCCGAAGGTCTGTGTTGACTCCATGCAGCTTGTGCAACTGCTTCAAAATCTAATAGGCAACGCCATCAAGTTCCGCAGCGAACCGGCTCCCGAGGTCCATATCAGTGCCAGCCATCAGGATAATGAATGGCTGTTCGCCGTAACCGATAACGGTATTGGTATTGAGCCGCAATATGCACAGCGCATATTCCTCATCTTTCAGCGGCTGCATCCCCGGAGCAAATATCAGGGAACAGGTATTGGTTTGGCAATCTGCAGGAAAATTATAGAACGACATGGGGGAAAAATCTGGGTCGAATCGAACCCTGGGAGCGGTTCGACGTTTTATTTTACTGTCCCGGACACAGGAGTGAATTAACAATGAATGTAAATGCATCTGAAACAAGGCCCATCGAGATATTATTAGTCGAGGATAGTCCAAGCGACGTCACTCTGACAATCGAGGCGTTCGAGGCGGGCAAAATTGCAAACAAGCTTAGTTGCGTTGAGGATGGCGCCGAAGCAATGGCCTACTTAAGACGCCAGGGCAGGTATTCCAACGCTTCAAGACCAGACCTTATTATGCTCGACCTTAATCTGCCTCGAAAGGACGGTCGCGAGGTTCTGAAGGAATTGAAGAGCGACCCTGCTCTGAAGATGATTCCCGTGATTATATTGACCACGTCGAGTTCCAACAAGGACGTGATGCAGTCCTATGAACTCCACGCAAACTGTTACATTACAAAGCCCGTGGATTTCAAGCGATTCATCGACGTAGTTAGGTCCATTGAAAACTTCTGGCTTACGGTTGTAACACTGCCTCAAAATATATGAATCCGGTCAAGTCATTAAACATTTTGCTTGTCGAAGACAGTGAATCCGATGCCCTGCTGCTGCAAGAGGAGATCCTGATGAGCGGCATCGAGGACTTTCGTATCAGCGTTGTGCAATCGCTGCAGGATGCCGCCAGCTACCTTAAAAAGAATCATGTTGATGCGACGCTGCTTGATTTGTCTCTGCCGGATAGCTCCGGTCTTGAGACTGTTCTTCGGGTCAGAAACGTCCGTTCTGACGTGCCGATTGTGGTACTTACCGGAGTCGAGGACGAGAAAATGGGGGTCGAGGCCGTGCGAATGGGCGCTCAGGATTACCTCGTAAAAGGCCGGGCGAATGGACGGCTTATTGCTCGCGCCGTTCACTATGCTATAGAACGCAACCAGGCTGAAAAAGAAATAGAAAATTTAGCTAAATTTCCCAGTGAAGACCCGTATCCGGTACTGCGCATATCCGGAGATGGAACAATTATGTATTCCAACGAGCCCGGAACAACGTTGTTAAAGAAATGGGAAAAAAGTGTCGGCGGAAAGGTAGATGAAAAATGGTGTAGCCTGATTTCACAGGTTCTCAGTTCAAATATTGAAAAAATCATAGAGATTACATGTGAATATCGTGTAATTTCATTTGTAATTACACCAATTGCCGAGGCAGGTTACGTTAACTTATACGGCCGCGACATCACTGTCCAGCAGCAGGTGAAGAAAGAACTTCAGCAAATCCTTAAAAACCTCGAATCACAGGTCAAAGAGCGGACTAAAATCCTTTCCCGGACAGTAACAACCCTTCAAACAGAAGTAGAGGACAGAATCGCAGCCGAGCGTAATGCCGATGAGAGAGCCAGAATTCTCGATGCCTTCTTCGGGCATACAATTACGCCGCTGGTATTTCTCGACAGAAAATTCAACTTTATTCGGGTCAATGACGCCTATGCCAGGGCCTGCCAGAGAAATGCGCCGGAGTTTGTCGGACATAACCACTTTGAGTTTTACCCCAATGAGGAAAACCAAAGAATATTCGAAAATGTGGTTCGGACAAAATTACATTATGAGGTTACTGCAAAACCTTTTAGCTTCCCGGACCATCCGGAATGGGGTGTAACGTATTGGGATTGGACACTGATACCGATTTTAGATGATGCCGGCGAAGTGGAATTTCTGGTTTTTTCTCTCGAAGATGTGACCGGACGATTTAAGGCAGAAAACCAGACCCGTATCACAAATGTTCTGCTCGAGTTATTCACAAAAAAAACTTCAAGAAAAGAATATCTTGATTCAGCTGTCGAGGCCATTCGCAACTGGAGCGGCTGCCGGTGTGCGGGTATTCGAATTGTAGATTCGCAGGGATATATTCCATACGAATCCTGTATTGGTTTTAGCGAGGACTTTTTGGAATTAGAGAACATGCTTTGCTTAAATAAAGACACCTGTGCCTGTATCCGAATCATCAATAGAACCGCAGAACCTCAGGACAAAACCGTTATGACGCCGAGAGGTTCATTTTGCTGTGAGAATTCCTTCAAATTCATCAAAAAACTGACGAAAAAGCAGCAGGCGCGGTTCAGGGGCAATTGTGTACGCAAGGGATTTGCGTCCATTGCCGTTGTTCCAATCAGCTATCGCGACGAGATGCTCGGAGCTATTCATCTTACCGACGAACAGCCAAACAAGATTTCCTTTGAAACTATACAGTTCGTCGAGGAGATGTCATTTCTGATTGGGGAAGCTATTCACAGGTTTAATGTAGAGACCGATTTACGCCAAAGTGAAGACCGTTATCGCAGCCTGGTGGAACTGGCTCCGGATGGAATCGGGGTGGAAAGTGATAACAGGATAGTTTTCATTAATACCGTTGGAGCAAAAATCCTCGGCTGCGACAATCCCGCCGAAATCATCGGCAGGCCGGCTATGGATTTTGTGCACCCTGATTATGTGAAGAGGGCACAAAGACAATTGCTATATTTACAAAGGAAAAAAAGAGAATTGACGCTGAACGAGATAAAATTACTGCGAGTCGATGGAACAGTCTTCAATGCAGAAATGGCGGCAATGCCTCTTGTCTACCAGAATAAACCTGCTGCCCAGATAGTGTTTCATGATATAACAGAGCGAAAGCAGGCGGAGGAAAAAATTCTCGCCGACCAGGAACGGCTCAGGTCTCTTACCACAGAGCTTATATTGACAGAGGAACGAGAACGCAGGGCTATTGCAGCAGCCCTGCACGATTCATTGGGGCCGCTGCTTGCCTTTTCAAAAAGAGAGCTCGGTGTGCTCCAGAAATCTGCTCCTGCCGAACTGACAGGAACTTTGGACAACATTCGCGAGTTTATCAAACAGGCTATAGAACAGACCCGCGAATTGACCTTTGATTTAAGCCCCCCCACCCTTTATACGTTCGGATTGGAACATGCACTCGAAGAGTTAATTGAGCACTTTTCCGAGGAAAACAAATTAAAATGTGTATTCAGGAACAGCGCAAAGATAAAGTCTCTGCCCGATGATATAAAAATTCTTCTGTACCGTTCGGTTCATGAGTTGCTTATAAATATGGCCAAACATGCCAGGGCAAAGTCCGCACAGGTAACTCTGTCAACAATCAAAGATAATATACAAATTACAGTTGAGGATGACGGTGCAGGTTTTGATATGGCCGATATCGACCCGCAGACAGGCAAATCGAGCGGATTTGGTTTATTCAGCATCCGCCAGCGGTTGGCCCAGGTCGGAGGCCGACTTGATATTCAATCCCAGAAAGGCAGGGGAACAAAAGTTGTTTTGCTGTCGCCACTTAAACTCAAAAAAACCCAAAAAAGGAGAACCAAATTATGAGTATCAGACTTATAGTAGCAGATGACCATGTTATATTACGTCACGGCCTGAGTAAATCGCTGCAGATGGAAAAGGATATGGAGATAATTGCACAGGCCAATAACGGCCGTACTGCGGTGCAGCTTGCACAGGAATTGTCTCCGGATGTAATTATTATGGACATAGGTATGCCCGACCTCAACGGAATAGAGGCAACCCGCCAGATAGTCAAAAACTCACCGAAAGTCAGGGTTATTGCCTTGTCGATGCACTCTGCCAAGAAGTTCATAGTGGAAATGTTTAAGGCAGGCGCTTCAGGTTATCTGTTAAAAGACTGTGAATTTGATGAATTGGTTAATGCCATCCGGACAGTGGCCTCCGGCAAAAACTATATCAGCCCATCCATAAGCGGGATTCTTGTCGAAACCTGTATAACCGACGGTGTGAAAAATAAAGAGTCGGCATTTTCGACTTTAACTAAACGAGAAAGAGAGGTCCTCCAGCTTATCACGGAAGGCAAGACAACCAAACAAACCGCTAAATGTCTTCACATAAGCCCAAAAACAGTAGAAGCACACCGCCTGAACATAATGAATAAGCTTAATATTGACAATATGGCCCAACTTACAAAATACGCCATCCAGGAAGGCCTGACCTTGCCCGAACCATAAGGAACAATCCGTCTGTTACGCCTCAATCAGCGATTCCTCACGGGCATCAAGCTAATACAAAAATTGAGCATTTAAGCAACCCAAATTAAGAATTTCCCCTATTTCACATTCATCCTGCCATAACGTAAGCTACATCTCACTGGATAGTGAACATTTGTAACAAGTTGTATTTGCTTACGGCATTGAAATGCCAGAAAGGATGGAAATTATGGATATGTATAAATTCTCGAAAGTTATGCGATTGCTGGTATTGACAGCAGTTTGTGTCTCATTGGGAGTTGCCCAGGGACGCGTGCAGGCAGCAACTGTTAGGGACGCGAACAGCATTATTCAGAAGAAAATGAATCGCGTTACACCTGCACAAAGGCAGGATGCCGCAGGCCGTCAAGCTGCAGCTCGTGCCGCAGCAGTTACTCAGAGCACGCAGAGTACACAGCTTGCTGCGCCGCTTGCGGCAATGGCACCAACAGCTATGGCAATGCCAATGCCCGGCGGGACGCCGGATTACTTCGGCGTCGCCAACTGGGCCTTCAGCCCGCCCCTGAGGAAATTCGTCGACTCACTGCCGGGTTTGGGGGTTGCCAACAGAAATAATCTCAACCAGTATATTCCTGTTGCTGTTCCGGATGCTAACACCTACCCGGGTTCCGACTACTACGAGATAGAGTTGGGAGAGTACACCGAGAAGATGCACTCGGACCTCAATTCTACCACGCTGCGAGGTTACAGACAAACCAATACAACTGATCCCAACGTTAGCCAGTTCCACTATCTGGGACCGCTGATCATTGCCCATAAGGACCGGCCGGTGCGTATCAAGTTTACCAATATGCTTCCCACTGGCGCCGGAGGAGACCTCTTCATCCCTGTGGACACTACCGTTATGGGAGCGGGGATGGGTCCGCTCGGGATGGACGTCACTCCAGGTAATCAGATGGATTACACTCAGAACCGCGGCACCCTCCATCTACATGGCGGTCGGACTCCGTGGATTAGCGATGGGACGCCTCATCAGTGGATTACCCCCGCGGGAGAAAACACAGACTATCCCAAGGGCGTGAGTGTCCAAAACGTCCCTGACATGCCGGACCCTGGCGATGGTTCAATGACCTTCTTCTACAGCAACCAGCAGAGCGCACGGCTGATGTTTTACCACGACCATGTGTATGGTATAACCCGTTTAAATGTTTACGCCGGCGAGGCTGCGGGCTACCTGATTACCGACCAGACAGAACAGGAACTGGTCACTTCTGGGCTCATACCCGCCGAACAGATTCCTTTGATTATCCAGGACAGGACTTTTGTGGACGCCAACACAACTCTCGTTACTGATCCTACCTGGAATTGGGGCTCAATGCCGGGAATGGCTATGACCGGCGATTTGTGGTTTCCACATGTTTACATGCCCAACCAGAACCCATACGACATGGGCGGAGCAAATCCCTTTGGCCGATGGGACTATGGTCCATGGTTCTGGCCTCCATGGCCTGTAACTTACGGCGAGGTCAATAACCCTTACTACGATCCCGTCAACGCGCCCTGGGAGCCGCCAATGGTCCCCGGTGTGCCCAATGTATCAATGACGATGGAAGCTTTCCACGACACCCCGTTAGTCAACGGAACCGCATATCCCTACATTGAGGTGCAGCCAAAGACTTATCGATTCCGCATCCTGAACGCCGCCAACGACCGCTTCTGGAACCTGTTGTTGCTTCAAGCCGATCCGGCTGTTTCTGTCGGCACCGCTGGTCTAACGGAAGTCAAGATGGTTCCGTTCTATCCGGGCACCTGGCCTGCAGGGTGGGGAACCCCGGATGCCAGAGAAGGCGGGGTGCCGGACCCGTGTATGCTGGGCCCGGACATAATCCAGATTGGCACAGAGGGCGGCTTCCTGCCGGCCCCTGTGGTCTGGTCCAACATACCGGTCGATTATGAATATGACCGCAGAAACATCGTTGTTCTGAATGTCAAGGAGCACAACCTTTTCCTGGGATGCGCCGAGCGTGCGGACGTCATTATCGACTTCTCCGCCTTTGCCGGCAAGACCCTCATTCTCTACAACGACTCGCCCGCGCCAGTCCCGGCGGCTGACCCTCGCCTGGATTACTACACGGGCAATCCAGACTTTACTGGGACCGGCGGAACAACCACGACCTTGCCGGGCTATGGCCCCAACATCAGAACCATCATGCAAATCCGGGTGGCCAACACGACTCCGGCGCCTGCCTTCAATCTGACTGCGTTGGAGGATGCGTTCAAATCGACTGCCACGTCGCAGGGCGTCTTCGCCAGAGGCCAAGACCCGATCCTTGTGCCGCAAGCAGGTTACGATAGCGCCTACAACGCGACATTCCCCGCAGGTATAACAGCCTACGAGCGAATCCAGAGTTTGTCCCTGACATTCAACCCCTTGGATTTGAGTCAGCCCAATAAGCTCTCGACCACCCCGCTAACCATTATGAACAAACCGAAGGCTATTGCGGAAGAATTCGAGAATGAATATGGACGTATGAGCGGTTTCCTCGGCGTCGAAGTGCCGTTTACCAACGGCATGAACCAGACGACCATCTTCTACGACTACATCGACCCGGCCACCGAGACCGTTAATGACTCGATGACCGCCATGTCACCGGTGGCAGGCGATGGGACCCAGATATGGAAGATTACGCACAACGGCGTTGACACCCATCCCGTCCACTTCCACCTGTTCGACGTACAGTTGATTAACAGGGTTGGCTGGGATGGGGCTATAAGACCGCCCGAACTCAACGAGTTGGGCTGGAAGGAAACCGTTCGGATGAACCCGTTGGAGGACTGCATCGTGGCGCTGAGACCGGTCGCTCCCAAGACCCCCTTCACTGTTCCCGACAGTGTTCGTCCCCTGAACCCGACAATGCCGCTTGGCGACACGATGGGTTTCAAGAACGTAGATCCAAATGGAAACCCGATTACAGTCACCAACGTAATGACCAACTTCGGCTGGGAGTACATGTGGCACTGCCACATCCTGAGCCATGAAGAGATGACCATGATGCGTCCGGTTGTATTCCAGGTTGGTTCAGCGAGCACGTACGTCATACCGGGGCCGCCAACAAATGTAATTGCAGCAGCAAGCAATGCGCAGGCAATGGTGAGCTTCAATGCCCCCGCACCAAACGGCGGCAGTCCAATCACATTGTACACGGTAACCTCAAGTCCCGGAGGTATAACAGCCACAGGGACATCAAGCCCGATAACGGTAACAGGCCTGACGAACGGCACTGCCTATACATTCACGGTAGCGGCAACAAACGCAGCTGGAATAGGCCTGTCATCAAATCCTTCCAACAGTGTAACGCCTGCAGCAATGGTGCCGGGTGCGCCGACAAATGTAATTGCAACAGCAGGCAATGCGCAGGCAACGGTGAGCTTCCCTGCGCCTGCATCAGATGGCGGCAGTCCGATCACAGGGTACACCGTGACATCACTTCCTGCAGGCGGTGTGGACGCTAACGCCGGAACGACCGCAACTACACATACTATCACCGGATTGACAAACGGTACTGCCTATACATTCACCGTAACGGCAACCAACGCGGTTGGAACAGGTCCGGCATCAAGCCCTTCTAACAGCGTAACGCCTGCAGCACCGACTCTTCCTGCAGCGCCGACAAATTTGACGGCGACGGCGGCAGGAAGCCCGAATCCTACGGTGACGCTCGGGTGGCAGGACAATGCCACAAATGAGACCGGCTTTACTATCCAGAGAGCAACGAATCCCGGCTTCTCACAGGGACTAACGCCATTCACGGTTGGTCCGAACCCTGCCGGCGGAGCGACGGGATTTACCGACACGACGGTTGCAGCGAATACGAAGTACTACTATAGGGTGAGAGCCGACAATGTTGTTGGCGCCTCCGCATGGTCCAACGCTGTAAATCTCACCACGCCTGCCCCGATCCCGACGGCTCCGACGACCCTGGCGTTTGTCAGTTCAACTAAGAACTCTATCACCATCTCCTGGATGGACAACGCCACCAATGAGCAGGGATTCTACGTCGAAAGAAGTAACGCCATTGCCGGCCCGTGGAAACGTGTAGCAACAGTTGGGGCCAAGACGGGTACTGGAACTGTTACGTACACCGATAAAGGCTTGAAAGGAAAAACAACCTACTGGTACCAGGTGCAGGCATATAATGCCGCCGTTGTCAGTGCATACACCAACACAGTTTCCGGCACGACAAAATAGGTAACTCAATGCTGTTCTTTAGGGAGGGAGGAATTTATTCCTCCCTCCTTTACTTTGCAAAAAGTCATCCGACCTGTAACGCAGTTTTAGGACACAGATATAAACTTTACGAAAAGTTCAGAAATGTCGGCGATTGCGTATGGGCTGCCATTACAAGAGGGCCTAATGCCGGCAAGCAAATTTTTAAGCCAAACACGGAGGCCGTTCTTATTAAAGTGTTTAATACAAAAATTGAGCATTTAAGCAATATCAATTAAGCATTTCCCCTATTTCGCTTTCAGATACCGTAACGTATGCTGTATATTCGTTAAGACCTGCTGTGTCAGGTTTTTGAATCCGGTTTAACAGCCGGCAAAATTAAATGTGCAGTCAAAGTCAGAACGGTAAATTTTAAGGCAGGAATAACAATGAGTACTAAAACAATGAATACGGTAGAAACACCTTGGTATGTGTTGCGGTCACCCGAAATCGGCAAAAAATTTCAGGACTTTTATAAGGTCTGTAATGAGAATGGGGTGCTCGACAAAAAAACCAGGGAACTGCTGATGTTGGCCTTAGCATCAGTCTTTCGCTGTCCGCATTGCACCGAGTCGCATATTAAAGCTGCTCTTGAAGCAGGTGTTTCAAAGGAAGAAATAACCGAGGCCTTGCTTATAGCAGCCGTCGAAGGAGCCGGCACGCAGCTTGCCTGGGCAAAAGATGTTTATCAAAAGTATCTCGGCAGCCATTTGAAAAGGAGTTAAAAATGCCTGTACCGGCCAGAAAAAAGAATGAATCGATACTAATCAATCAATGTAATACGTCTCATCCTCCTCCTTCTCCTCCTCCTATAGTTGGTGAGCCGTGTGATTTGCCGGATGGAATAACAAATTAAAAAGAGGTTTAATTAAAATGAAAACTTTTATGCTTGGCTGGGAATTTCCGCCCTT
>Ga0315291_10004352_pt1 | contig 18054 bp, 14 predicted proteins | sample YL17G12_20_MG_FD_203070 | JGI IMG/M metagenome (GOLD analysis project Ga0315291, IMG submission 203070) | Sediment microbial communities from Yellowstone Lake, YNP, Wyoming, USA - YL17G12_20 | ecosystem: Environmental > Aquatic > Freshwater > Lake > Sediment | place: USA: Wyoming | collected...
ACCATGCTCGATACACACGATGGCGGGTCCGGAAAATTATCAATACATTCAATGCCTCATCGGCAGACTATATTATCACAACTGAAAAAGACTGGCACAAAATCAAACGATGGGTTCCGACCGGAACACGGTTATACTATGCAGAAATCGAGGTTACACTCAACCGCTCTGCCCTCCTGCTCAAATTGATATATGACCTTACGGAGCTTAAAAAGCGTGCTGAAGAATTTATCGAGTCGGATATTCTGCGACCGCATTAAATCGCCCGGGCAGTTATCAGAACGATGAGTGTTTTTCCCGTGGTCTCATGCTTAATCGCAGTAAAAATATATTGTATACTTTCCTGAAGCTGGGCAGTCGTTGCATATATCGGTTTTAAATATTTTCCGCTGACGTCGCGGATATATTCGCCCAGACTAAATTGACGGAGACATATCGGCGCTCCTGCTCCGCGGACATAATCCGCCACAAGCGTAACAGAAAATTGACCCCCTGCCGCATCAAATGTTGTCTGACTTCTTTCTTCAGTATGAATATATACCTTATCTAACTCTTCATAGCAGGAAAAAGTATACAGCGGGTCAAGAAGTTGATGGAGTGCGGTGCTGTCGGAGGCTGAGTGCGCCTTCGGATCATTTGACCCTAATAACAGACGAATGGAGAACAAAAATTGCTGTGCCGGCTTGTCAAACTGCAAAAAGAGGCTGTCTATCTGCGTCAAATAGCTTGGTCTATCCCGCACAACTATCATATTCAGTGCAGGTGAAACAGTTACCGTCCCCCGGCTTGAAAGCATCGATTTTACCAACGGCTCAAATACCTGCACCGTCTTGTAGCGGACTTTATACGTTTTTGATACCGGCTCATCGGCTCCCTGAGCAAATACCATTGACACAATTGAAAAAACTAAAACTCCCGCGAAAACTATTTTCAATCGTTTCATTCTGTCAACCCTTTCATCTCAATTTAGGTATCGGATGAGTACCATTAAAAATTGAACAATAATAAGATTTTATTTTATATTTTACCCATTTTATATCTAATATCAAATTACTATTGATATGCAACAAATATATTATATGAATAAATTTCTTTTCAAAGAGCATATGGTATTACTCCATTTACTGATTATTTCTGTTTATTGAGATTGTTGAAAAACCTAAAAAAGAGATTGCTTCGTTATCCCGAGTACTTGGGATTCCTCGTCCGCCTTTGGCGGAACAAGCCGCAACAACGTCGTTGCGAGTCTGCTCTCCTTATGGCTGGCGAAGCAATCTCTTACTTTAAAAAAAACCTTAACAACAGGTTTTGCAGCAGTTTCTTGATATATATAAGAAATGGTTATTCAGGAATAATATTGACAAACTGTCGGTTATTTCTCCGGGTGGTAAATGTGACACGCCCATCAGCAATGGCGAACAGGGTATCATCCCCTCCTTTTCGGACATTAACACCCGGATGAAATTTTGTGCCGCGCTGGCGGATAAGGATATTTCCAGCTTTTGCCACCTGTCCCCCGAACATTTTAACCCCTAACCGCTTTCCGCAGCTATCCCGGCCGTTTCGAGAGCTGCCGACACCTTTTTTATGCGCCATTGAAGATTCCTTGAGTATCTTTAAAGTTGTCTGTTTTAATGATAATTGGTATTACTCTACGGAGATAGCGTCTACTCTGATGACAGAATAATCTTGGCGGTGGCCTATCGTCTTTTTATAATCTTTCCGCCGTTTTTTCTTGAAAGCAATAACTTTATCGGCTTTATCGTGCTTTATTACCGTAGCAGTAACTGATGCTTTTTCTACTGTCGGGGTGCCGATTTTCGTTATACCTGCCTGATTGACCAGCAAAACGCGGTCAAAAACAACCGATGAACCTTCAGCATCGTTTAATTTCGGAACAGTAATCTCATCCTGCTCGTGGACGATAAATTGTTTGCCTGCTATCTCTACAACTGCATTATTCATACAATAGTACCCATTATAAGAAATAAAATTTATAATCTTATAATGTATAAAATATTTTATAATAAATCAAGAAATAAAATCATCTGTTATATCAATTCTGTCTTTTTTAGCGAGGAAGCGGAATTCATCCGGTTTCATATCCGGATTTGGTTCCAAGTCAATTTTTACCCAGTATTTCCAGAACAACTTGAACAGGTAATTATTCCATCCTGATGTGAGGTATTGAGCGACGTCTTTGTTAACTATTAAAATAATGCGCCGGTCTTTTCGGGTCATTTTGAAACGCTTTATCCAGTTTTCGATGCTTGAAACGATACTTTCTTTCGAAAGGATTCTGCCGGTGCCGCCGCAATTTGGGCAAACATCACTGAAGGTATGAATCAAGCTTGGCCGAATCCGCTGACGGGTCATTTCAATCAATCCGTAGTCGGACATTGGTAAAATTGATGTTTTTGAGCGGTCGCGACGGAGCTCATTCCGCAGTTCGTAAAAGACTCGTTTTCGGTTTCTCTCTTCAGCCACATCAATAAAGTCAATGACAATCAACCCGCCGATATCCCGAAGACGGAGCTGACGTGCTATTTCTTTTGCCGCCTGAATATTGACCTTCGTTGCATTTGCTTCATAATTACTGCCGCCAATAAATTTACCGCTGTTTACATCAATAGTAACCATTGCTTCAGTATGGTTAATCACGATATGTCCCCCGCCCGGCAGCCAAACCTTAGGGTCTATAATTTTCCAAATCTCCGGCGCTATGGAAAACTCCTCAAACAGCGGTCTCGGCAAATCGTAATATTCTACTTTATTAACCAATTGTGGCGCAATATCGCTCAAATAATTAGTGATTATCCTGAGAAGTTTTTTATTATCAACAACGACCCGGTCAACGTCATTGGTGAAAATATCCCGGATGATTGATGATGCCATTCCCATATCTTTGTAGAGCAGTATCGGTGCTGGTTTGTTTTCCGCTTTATTGAGAATATCTTCCCATATATTCATAAGAGAATTAAGGTCTTTTTTCAAAATTTCTTCATCTTTATTTTCAGCAACCGTTCGAACAATGAGGCCAAACCCTTTCGGGATAATTTCATGGGCAATCCGCTTGAGCCGTTTCTTTTCTTTAAATTCCTCAATTTTTTTCGACACTCCAATATAGTTTGCACTCGGAATAAGGACTAAAAACCGCCCGGGGAGAGAGACTTCTGTTGTTATTCGTGCCCCCTTTGCCGCCAATGGTTCTTTTGTGATTTGGACAAAAATCTCCTGTCCTTCGCGTAAAGTGATGCCAACCGATGCAGGATGGGGATACTTATGGTGTATATCCGGACGCTCTATCTCCGAATCATACGAAATATACGAATCGCCAATATCAGAAAAGTGTAAAAACGCATTCTGTTCCTCTCCGATATCAATAAACGCCGCCATCATCCCTGGCAGGACCTTTGTTACTCTTCCCTTATAGATATCCCCAACCATCCGCTGGTTTTCCGGACGCTCAATATACAACTCTACGAGTTCACCGCTTTCAATAATTGCAATCCGCGTCTCACTGGTAGTCGTATTAACTAAAATCTCTTTCCGTATATGTTTCACTTCACCCCTTTCTGTTGTCAATCGTTACAAAAGCATCTCTGCAGAAACCAAAAGTACATCGTTTGAGCATTTTCATTAAATAGTTAATCAATTGTATAACTTTATACAAAATCACCATATACTATATTAACAAATAAATTAATTTAATGCAAAATAAAATTATCAAACTGGACTATCCCCAATTTTTTAAATCTTAACAGTAATTTTTTAAGCACCCTATTATTGCTTCACCATAACTCCCCTCCTAATGTATCCACCGCTTACGTGTCACAGGGAACGCCGTCCGCTCCGATAATAGGGGCATTGTATCAAAAGCATCCATAGAGGAAAAGAGTGTTTTATCTCCCCACATTTTTACTCCGTCCCGAGTTATGTTTGGGACGGAACCAATAAGAAAAGCCTTGCTTTGATATTCACGTGGGACACAGGAGAGATCTAACCCGCCTAAGCGGAAGTCAGAATTTTTCCTATTTTTTTATTATTGATTCAGCGCAAATGACTTTGGACGGTTTGCCGGCGTCGTATTTTATTTGCAGGAGCAATCTGCCTTGATTCAAGAGGCGGAATCGTTGCCCTCTTTGGAATTCAGGAGGAGTAATTTATGAATTACCTCTCCGTTCCTCGGGGCAAAGATGCAAAAAATACACGTGCTCAGACAGAGACCATGCACGCGGAGAGAACGCTAGAGGTTTAATAACTTTTTTGCATTGCCTCCATAAATATTTGCTTTTTCTTTCCGGGTAATCTGAAGCTGGTTAATGCTTTCTATCATTTTTTTAAGGCTACCTATCCGGTGCGGGTAGTCACTGCCGGCGAGTAAATGCTCCGTGCCGGCAAAGTCAATTGCAAACTGTAACGCTTGAGTGTCGAAGTTGACTGTGTCATAATAGAAGGTTTTAAGATACTCGCTCGGCGGTTTTTCAATATTTTCCCTGCACTCTTTGAATGCATAGTATCCCCTGTCAAGCCTCTCAGCCAGATAAGGGATTGCACCGCCTAAATGTGCAAATACCCACCGAATGCGGGGAAACTTCTTCGCTATCCCGCTGAAAACAATCTTTGCCGCTGTCAGGGTTGTATCAAACGGGAATCCGATTAATGGCATCAGCCAGTAATCGGTCATTGCCTCTACGCCAGCAGGATAATTCGGATGAACGTAAAATACTGCCTGTAATTCATCCGCTCGTTCATACAGTGGTATAAATTGACTGTCACTCAAAGCAGTCCCATTAACATTGCTAAAGAGCATAACGCCTCTGAATCCTAAATCCTTAAACGTATACTCAAGTTCTGTAACCGAAGCAGATGGATCATTAAGCGGAAGAGTCGCCAATGCTGAGAACCTCTCACGGTACTCATTCATAATCTTTGCGAAGCTTTCATTAACAAGTCGGGCTAACTGAACCGCACGGGTCGGTGATTCACTATGAACTCCCGGTGTCGTCAATGATACTATCTGCATATTGATTCCACTGTTTTCTAATATCTCCGCACGATAGGTAATGTCCCGATGCTCAGGAACGAGGATATTATAATCCCCAGGATAATGGAGAAGCGGATTGTTATTTGAATCATACGTTACTTTTACATTGCTGTTTCCGGTCTTTAATTCTTCTAAATATTCTGGCGGATAAAAATGGTTATGAAAGTCAATTGTAAACATTCAGTTCACTCCTTCCTATGCGTTTTTTAACCCATAGATAATAAACCGGCAAGCCGATTAAAATGATTGACAGACCGTATAGACTCTCTAATGGATCTGAAATAATCTGGTTGATGACAATAGCAAATGACGAAATAATGAACAAAGCAGGAATATACGGATACCCGCTGATATTGTGGGTTATGACCATTCCGGGTCTGCGCCGTAAAATAAATATCCCCAGAGCCATCAATCCAAAAAATATCCATTCGGTATAAACGACCCGTGTGAACAATTCTCGGTAGGTTCCAGTTGCCACAAGGACTGATGACCATATTGCCTGAAGAATAATCGCTTTAGACGGCGTCCGATAATGAGGATGTATTTCCCCAATCCAGCGAAAAAGAAGACCTTCCTGAGCCATTATATAATAAACTCGCGGGCCCGCTAAAATAATACCGAATAAACTGCCGATTGAAGAAAATATTACCAGCCCCGCCATTAATCCTCCGCCGCCGCCCCCAAAAAGCGCATCAGCCGCATCCGCCGCAATCTTTGTTGAAGATGCAAGAACATCTAAAGGCAGAATATACATATAAACAGTGTTAAGAGCTAAATAACAAACGGTAACAATTATCATCCCTATTATTAATGCACGGGGAATAGTTTTCCGGGGATTTATCGTTTCTTCAGCGCTGTATGTAACCATATGCCAGCCGCCAAACGTAAATAATCCGGCTACAAGAGCAAGAAGGAAATCCTTTATAGACAGATGCGAATTCTCAAAACTTCGGGAAATAAAATGCTCTGGAATCCTTGACCCGAATGCTAAACCGATAATGATTAGTAATGCGATTGCAGATAACTTGCCTCCAGTAAACAATGTCTGCAGGGTACTGCCTTCTTTTACGCCAATGTAATTTATTGCTGAAATGACTGTTATCACAAGAATAGCAATGGTTGTTATACCGATGGAGTTCATCGGGTAAAAATATGCCACATACCGGGCACAAATGACTGAAATCGCCGCAATAATTCCCGAATGCATACTCCAGAACATAGCCCATCCCCATAAAAAACCGATGGAGGGTGAATATGCCTCCATCAGATAAACATAAACACCACCGGTCTTTGGAAAGATTGAGGCTAATTCAGCACAGACAAGAGCGCCAAAACAGGTAATAACTCCAGAAAGAATCCACACGAGTAAAATGAACAATGGGTTCGGAACACGAGCTGTTATTTCTGATGGCTGGACAAATATCGAGGCACCAATTATTGTGCCCACCACCATTGCAGTGGCGTGGGGAAGGGCAATCACCCGCCGCAATCCTGCACTTTTATCAGAAATCATAATCTACTAAAAATGTTTATATACGGCAAATATCTTTTAATTATCTTTCAGAGATGCTTCTGCACGCAGGATTGCGTCAAGCGCTTTTTTCGCCAATTTTCCCTCAAGTTCAAGAATTTCTGAATATTCCGGCAGTTTGAGCCGCCAGCGGGCAAGCGCATCTTCAGCTTCGCGAATAATCATATCTTCCGTCGGGAAGAGTGTTTCCCAAATGCCGATGCCGTTTTTATCTTTCAGATTAAATGTATTGATATAGAGTAGTTTTGTTTTGCCACCTCTTAACTTTTCAACGTTGACGTGGTCATAAATTTTCGACCGAATTTTGTTGGCGGCGTCGCACAGAGGCGAAGCAGACGGTCCGTCTGATTCTGCCGGGGTTGGTCCCACGGGCCAGTAAGGGACGAGCACACCGGTCGCCGGCTGTCCCAGAATCGTCCACATTGTACTGAGTTCTGCAGGCTCGCCGGGGAGCACGCCCTGAATCACGGCGAATGAGACGGTGCTGTTGTTGCAGATGCTGAACTTGTGCGGGAAATAGCCAAATCCACCGTCTTTCACACTGCCCTCGAAAGGGATTTCTACCGGATTGCTCAGACTGTCGGAAAAATCGCGCACCTGAATCCGGACAATTTCCTTGAAATCAATTTTGTCGGTAGCGAAGAATTCTTTATCTAATTCGACTGCACGTTTATAGCGTTCGATGCCGCCGTGCCCGCCTCCGTTGATTGCAAAGTTCGTTTTAACGATGTATCCGTCTTCGGTGTCGCCTGCGTCATAGCGCCAGTACCTTGTAGCGGCGGTCTCAAAAAATGCCGCACCGCCCCTCGCATCAATGACGCCGTAGTTTGTGTTCGTTTTTCTGCCGGCGGCATTCGTTTCTTTCAGATAGGTTTCAAATTCATCAACAGTTGCACACATACCAAGAACCGTCGTCATCACCGTACCGTTATCTGCACTGTTTCTGCCGAGGTCGGTTGAAAGGGTATTGATAATGGCGAACCCTTTTTCATTCACGCCCATCCATGACCATTGCGCAGAATCTGCTGAAATGACAGCGATGAATTTGTATTTACCAGAAGTGTTCCATATGACTTCGTTGTTCAGGTCGTCAGCGTCTCTGCTTTTCCACAGGAGCGGCCTGCCGTCGGTCGTCGCTCTGCCTGCGGCGACGCCCGCGGTACACTCCTCAATCCCTGTCTGCGCAAAAACAGAGACTGAATAAAAAAAGGAAAGGAGAATTGTTAAAACAAAAATCTGATTAAACTTCTTCATAGATCCATCCTCTTTTAATATTTGATACCGTCGCATACTATCATTTTTTTCAGCGTAGTCAAATAAGATTATTGCTGACGCCCATTTAAAAAGACTTTCCAGTATTATTCCGTATCCAGCTTTCCTTCAATACTATGGTCCCCTTTGAAATTTTTCCGTATCTTCGCTCGGAACCGGTGGCAAATGAGGGAACATAATATATAAATCCGAGACCTTTGAAAAAATCGGTTTGCATAAAATAAAGTTATGTTTAATGTGGCACCCACAAACTTGTTTTGTGGGTGTATAATAATAGTATCTATTTAAAATCTCTAATTTTTCAAAGATCTCAAATCATACATTTTTTTCGGAGCGTTTCCGGGTGTATTGAAACGCACTTTACAGTAAATACATTCCCCTCACACAATGACCGCCTTTTGGCAGGACAAATCTGAATCGCCGAAAAGCAGTCGGTGAAAATATATACAGACCTTTGAGGAATTCAAAAATCGCAAGCTTCGGTCTGAGATAGTTCCGCCTTCTACCTCAGGCACGACTTGCGGGAAAGTTTGCCCCACAGGGACGGTGAAAGAGCCATCCCTCGAAGGCTCACGCTGCGGCTACCAGAGAATGAGTTTAAAATTGTTATATAATCGGTAGCCGCAGCATTACCTCGTTAAATCAAAAATTTCAATATATTCTGACGATATATGCTATTTTTTTACATTCCTTAAAAATCTATCAAAGAACTCATCGGCGGCATTAAATGTTCTTAAGAAATGATTGAACACCAGAAAATCATGCACCTCGTCGGGGATAACTATAAGCTCAAAATACCGATCATAAGCCCTGAGGAGCTGAACGAGACCGACAGACTGGGAGAACGCAACATTGCGGTCGTCATCTCCCTGAATAAGCAACACCGGGGACGTCCACTTGTCAATAGTAGAAATGGATGACGACTTATACGCAACATTGCTGGTATCAAGAGAATTTCCCCACAGATGTACACCGGCAATATCAACGCCTGCGGCAAACAGGTCTGAGTTGCGTGCAAGCCCCATTGCTGTCATCAAGCCACCGTACGAGAGTCCCCATAATCCGATGTGTGTTGAGTCAACATCAGAGCGAGACTGCAGATACTTCCCTGCGGTGTAGACGTCCTTGTATTCTGTGGAACCTCGCGAACCTGTATTCGGCGCCCTTTGGAAATCTCTTCCATACCCGATGCCGCTGCGGTAATTCACCGATATAACAATGTATCCCTTGTTGGCGAAGTACTGATTTATCGCATACGCTATATGGTAAAAGAACATATAATGGTAGCCGAGGAGCATTTGGCGTCCGGGTCCTCCGTGCGAAAAGAGTATAGCCGGCCGTTTTTCACCGGGACGGATACCGTTTGGAACAAATACTTGATTATGGAATGAGACACTGTCATCCGCAGTCAGTATGACGTTCTCGGGAACGACCTGTTTAGCGAGCGGGAAATTTTTTGGCAATTTTGGAGCAATTATTTTGGCTTTTCCCCCGGTCGAGGGAACAATCGCCACAGAGAGAGGCTGCTTTGCATCAGCATAGAGAAGCGCAACAAATTTCCCTGAGGCTAACACTGCCGGGTACATCTCAATGCCGTCACCTTTTGTAATGTTAACGGGTGTGCCCCCTGAGGTTGGCGTTTTCCAGATATCACGCCGGTCTATATCGTCGCTGTTTGAACTATAATACAGGTACATTCCATCGCTTGACAGCCAGGTGCTTTCTATTTCGCCTTCGTTTGGCGTTAAATCTATGGGAGCGGTATCAAGCCCCCCGACTATCGGAAGTGAGTAATAGTGCCGCCAGTTGCCTCGGTCAAGGCTGAACAAAACGCTTTTTCCCGCCCACTGTATCGTATTAATGCGCGAAAGATTTGCGTTATCTAATGGATTCCGCCAGAACTGCTGCACTGCTCCTGTTCCAATATCGGCAATCCAGAATGTCAGCGTATAGCCGCCTTTAAACGCCGCTCGCGGGAAATCCCGCCGTGCCGCCGGTGATTGCTGAGGGGGCTGCTGAACGCCGCCCCTCGCCGCTGTTTGCTGTTGAGCAGTAGACTCAATAATCTGGGCAAAATTAGACCCGGGTCTCCGGATAAATGCGATTTTTTTACTATCCGGTAACCAGGTCGGACTGGTATCACGGTCTACACCGGGATTGATGTAGGTAATTGTGCGATTCGTATTGTCATATATCCCGATAAAACTATGGTCGGTGCGGTCGCTCACAAATGCGATTTTTCTGCTGTCCGGTGACCAGACAAAATTCCCATTCCTGCCGAACGCCCGAAACAACGGTTTTAGTGGAACATAAGCTTGAGGTTTCTTAACGGGGAGTTCATATACCTCGTTGTCCTTCTGAAAAAGTACCCATTTGCCGTCTGGTGAAAGCAATGGACCCGAGCCCTCTGTGAGTCGAAACGGTTTTCCCTCGCTCGTTCTGACTGCCCAGATTGCCCGTTCACTGCCGTCCGGATTACTGGACGGATTGGCTATCCAGCCATCTCGGTTTGGCGTATGCCCCCGCACAAACACAATGATCGAACCATCATCTGAAATCGTCAAATCCGACATATCATATCCATCATCCACAGCGTTATCGGTCACCTGTTTTGGCTTGAAATCCGATGCTACGGCAGTATAGATATTGCGTTTACCCTGATTATACTCAATCCACGCAATCTGGTCGGCTTTCTTTGCCGAAACCAGATCAGATGGAAACGGCGCACTCAATATCTGCTCAATAGTGAACCGCTCCTGTGCTGAAACCGTAAAAACAAACACAGAAATAAAGCAGCTCCATACTAATGCGAAGAGATTACAACGATGTGTTTTCATAGGTGCCCTCGCTTACTGGTTACAAATTCTTATTTGAGCATTTGGCTCTTTATTGTAAAAATCCTGATATATAATTGATAAAATACATATCTTCAGCACTGTATTATCCTGTACTATAGCATAGACTTTCATCTAATTTTTTACCGGGCTGTCATATTATAATAATTTTATATAAAAATCACAAAAGTTTTGTGAATTTATATTTTTAGTAACTCTCTGTAGATGAGGGGAAATTGCCGTTTTTAACGTCGGTAATATAGTTTTTAAAAGCTGTGCGCATCGTGTCTGCCATTGAGGCATACCGGCGGACAAATTTCGGTGAAAAAGTTTCATTTATTCCCAGCATATCGTGAGTAACAAGTATCTGTCCGTCACAATCGGGACCAGCGCCAATGCCAATGGTGGGGACTGATACGGTTTTGGTTACCTCAAGAGCTAATTCTGAGGGGATTTTTTCCAGGACAATCGAAAAAACGCCTGCTTTTTCAAGGATTTTTGCATCTTCAAGAATCATTTCGCGCTCGTTTTTTTCCTTTCCGCGCACCCGGTAACTGCCAAAGGCGTTTATTGATTGTGGTGTCAGCCCTAAATGTCCCATTACGGGGATGCCGAATCCGACTAACCGCTGTACAATGTCGGCAACAGGTCTTCCGCCTTCAAGTTTTACTGCTTCTGCACCAGTCTTGAGAAACAGTCCTGCATTCCACACGGCATCATCTGTTCCGCACTGGTATGAAAGAAATGGCATATCAAGCACCACCAGGGCGCGTTTTACTCCGTTCCGCACGGCACGGGTGTGATACAGCATTTCCTCAACCGTAACGGGGAGCGTTGTTTCATATCCGGCAATAACATTCCCGGCAGAATCGCCAATCAATATAATGTCAATACCGCAGGAGTCAAGAATTTTTGCCATCAGAAAATCGTATGCAGTCAGCGCTGATATCTTTTCTCCGTGCCGTTTCATTGCTTTAATTGATTCGGCGGTTACTTTGTTTAATGTTTCTGCTTGAATGACACCCATTATGGCTCCCTCTATCTATTATCCTTGAAATGTTTATAACAGATAGTAGCGGCGAACAGCCGTTCGCCGCTACAGTGGATTAATTATATATTTTTTTGAGCATAAATAAAATGTAATTTTGCACAACAGATATAAATTGAGACCTTTGAAAAAATCAGTTTTCAATTAAAAGTATATAATTTATGTGGCACCCATCCCGAGTACTCGGGATTTTGTGGGTGTTTTGAATAATTATCTGTCTAAATTCCATAATTTTTCAAAGGTCTCAAATTATACATTTTTCTTTGTAATGACGCCGCCGCCGAGTAGCCGGTCACCTGAGTAAAAGACCGCCGACTGCCCCGGTGTTACCGACCGTGCAGACTCGGAAAAATACACAGCAACTCTATCTTCGCCGAGCGGTTTAAGCCGGGCAGGATGCCCCGGATCGCGGTATCTGACTTTTACCGTTGCCTCAAATTCCGGCTCTCCCGGAATACCGTTAATCCAATTAACCGACTCAGCAATCAATGAATTCGACAGCAAATCATCGTAATTACCAATGACGACCGTATTGGTTATCGGATTAATTTCAGTTACGTATACCGGTTTCCCCACGGCAATTCCCAATTTATGCCGCTGGCCAATCGTAAATTGATGAATTCCGGTATGAGCGGCTATAAACTCGCCGGTGCCGGTAAGAATGTTTCCGGAGGAAGGAAGCCGTTGTTCTATAAGCATACGGTGTCCAACATATCGGCGATAGTTATTATCAGAAATAAAGCATATTTCGTAGCTTTCCTTTACATCTGCGGTGGGGAGCTCAAGTGTGTGGGCTATTTCCCGGACTTCTTTTTTCGTTAATTCGCCTAACGGAAAAAGAGTATACGAAAGCTGTTCAGCAGTGAGCCCCCAGAGAAAATATGACTGGTCTTTCCAGTAATCTTTACCCCGGTGAAGTTCATAGTGCCCCGTTTCATTATTTTTTAGACATCGTGCGTAGTGTCCTGTTGCGATAAATTCCACGCTGAGGCTGTTTTTTTTCTGAACCAGCGGTTTCCATTTGATATAGGTATTACAGCGGACACAGGGATTGGGAGTTTTGCCAATCAGATATTGTTCATAAAAGTTATCCTTGACTTCTTTTTGAAATGCTCCGCGAAAATCAACGACATAATGGGGAATACCAAGCATATCGCAGACGCGCCGTGCACGGGATGCCATTTCGACCGAACAGCACGAGCGATCAGAATAAACATCCCCGTCTTCAGCATCCGTCAGCCGCATCGTTATCCCGATTACTGAATATCCCTGCCTTTTCAAGAGAGCGGCAGTCGTTGAGCTGTCAACACCCCCGCTCATCGCAACCAGCACCGTATTCTTAAGATTTATATTTATTTTATTTAACAATTACTATTTTCTGCTTTCTCTGTGGTTTTCTATTAAGTTTTACGTTCAAATTTTCTGACACGTTCAATAATTTCTTTGAGTGCGCTGATGGTGTAATCAATTTCGGTACGGGTTGTCCACCGTCCTATGGTGAAGCGAATCGCCGATTGTGCGTATTCGAGAGGCGGGTTCAGTGCCTTAATAACATGGGTCAACTCAATGCTTCCCGATTCACAGGCAGAACCGGCAGATGCGGCGATTCCATATAAATCAAGGCTCAGGAGAATAGATTCCCCATCAGCCGATTTAAAAGAGACATTCAGATTTCCCGGCAGGCGGGGTTCAAGCGCACCGTTCAAACGGACGTCAGGGATATTTTTTTGAATTTCCGCCCAAAAATAGTTGCGCAATTTGCGAAGAGCATCAGCTTCCTGTTCCATTTCCGTTTTGCAGAATGCGGCAGAAGCACCAAGACCGACTGCTGATGCAACATTTTCGGTTCCGCTCCGCCAATTCCGCTCATTACTGCCTCCGTGTAAAAGTTTCTGCAGGTGTATCCCTTTGCGGACGTACAGGGCGCCGATTCCTTTCGGGGCATATAGTTTATGACCCGAAATTGAGAGCAAATCAATGTTCATTTGACGAACGTTAATCGGTATTTTCCCAAATCCCTGAACGGCATCAGTGTGGAATACTGTTCCGTGTTCTCGGGTGATTGCACCGATGGCGTTAATATCATTGATTATGCCGATTTCGTTGTTTACGTGCATAATTGAAACCAGCAGAGTTTTTGGGGTGATGGCTTTCTTCAAACGATCTAAATCTACTGTGCCGTCCGGTTCAGCAGGTAAATAGGTAACCGAAAATCCCTGTGTCTCTAAATATTTGCAGGAATTCAGCACGGCATAGTGTTCGACACAGCTCGTTATAATATTGTTACCGACTTCGCGATTTTGGAGACAGTACCCGATGATACCCCAGTTATCCGCCTCTGTGCCGCCGCTTGTAAAAAAGAGCTCTTCGGGCTGGGCGTGAATCAGATGGGCTATTGATTCCCGGGCACGCTCAAGACCGACCTTTGCCTCTCTGCCGAATATGTGGATGCTTGAAGGATTTCCGAACTTTTCTCGAAAGTATGGTATCATCGCTTCCAGCACCCGCTTATCCACCGGTGTCGAAGCCCCGTAGTCTAAATATACCCGCTCCATAAATAAATCAATTCGTCTCGTTTATTTTCGTTCTATTTGTGCTTAAATGGCAGTAATTGTATATAATGTAACATTGCTTGACTTGAGAAGCAAGGAGATAATACCGTGTTGAAACCGTTAGATATAATCCGATGTGCGATACTATTATGTTATACCGTATTTCCTTTGAAAAGATACTTATTCATATAATATATTCGTTGCATATCAACATTAATTTGATATTATTCCCCTCTCCGCCGTCTTTTTGGCGGATTAAGGAGGGGGTAGGGGTGGTCTATACAATACCTTTATCAATAATTTTTTCTTGACTGGATTCCTCCGAGTATCACCGAGTTCTCCCGAGTATTCGGGATTTTTCGGGACTCGGGGGAAAGACAGGTACGAATCAATTTTACCAATTAAACCTGAATCAACAAGAACGTTATAATGACACGTCATACTCGTATCACCGGACATTCCCATTTTATCTCCCTGTCGTTCCCGATTTTCTAATTTTAGGTAGCGACAGACTTCAGCCTGCGATTCCTTCTATCCCAAGTTGTACGTATGATACTATAGTTATACACTTGTCTCATTTAATCAAAACGAGTTTCTTCGTTTCAACGAATCCCGCTGTCTGCAAACGATATAAATAAATCCCGCTTGATACATTTTCCGCTTTCCATTGAATTTTGTGAACGCCTGCCGGCATTTCCTTATCAACTAATACAGCGATTTCTTCTCCTAAAATATTAAATATTTTTAGCGATACAGAGCAGAATTTCGGCAGTTTAAATTGAATAGTCGTTGACAGATTAAACGGGTTCGGATAATTCTGCTCTAATACAAATTCATTTGGAATCCGGGATTTTGAATTTTGGATTTCCTGTACTGAAATTATGCCTCCTTCCTTAAAGACCGCCAATCCATAACTTCCAATCCACTTATTCCCACTTCCGTCTATTGCTATTGAACGGATATAGTCGGAAGGCAAGCCAGAATTTGAAGTGTTGTACGTTGTCCAGTTAGTTCCATCAAAACACACTAATCCGCTACCATCAGTCCCAATCCATTTATTTCCACTTCCGTCTATCGCTATTGATCTGATATGGTTATCAGGCAAGCCCGAATTCGAAGTGTTGTACATCGTCCAGTTAGTTCCATCAAACCGTGCTAATCCTCCCCAAGTCCCGATCCACTTATTCCCGCTTCCATCTACTACTATTGTTGGAATAAAATTATGAGGTAAGCCCGAATTTGAATTGTTATATATTATCCAGTTTATTCCGTCAAAACACACTAATCCGCTACCATCAGTTCCAATCCATTTATTTCCGCTTCCGTCTATGGCTACTGAATAGACATCATTATCAGGCAAACCTGAATTTGAGGTGTTGTACGTTGTCCAGTTCGTATTGTCAAAATACACCAATCCGCCAATAGTCCCAATCCATTTGTTTCCGATTCCGTCTATCGCTATTGACTCGAACCAAATATAAGGCAAGCCAGATTTTGGTGTGTTGTATGTTGTCCAGTTTGTTCCGTCAAACCGTGTCAATCCTCCCCAACCACTCATCAAATCAGCTCCCATAAACCAATTATTAGTTACGATCCACGTATTCCCGCTTCCGTCTATTGCTATTGATGTAATCCAGTTATAAGGCAAGCTCGAATTTGATTTGTTGTATGTTATCCAATTCGTTCCGTCAAATTTTGCCAATCCTATATCTGTTCCAATCCACTTATTTCCACTTCCATCTATCGCTATTGATTGAATATAGTTAGAAGGCAAGCCGGAATTTGATGTGTTGTATGGTGTCCAGTTCGTTCCATCGAACCGTACTAATCCGCTTAGAGTCCCGATCCATTTATTCCCGCTTCCGTCTATAGTTATTGTACTAACAGAGTTATAAGGCAAGCCAGAATTTGAGGTTTTATAGATTGTCCAGTTAGTTCCTTCAAACCGTGCTAATCCCCCGCCCCCAGTTCCAATCCACTTGGTTCCGTTTTCATCTATAACTATTGAAAGAACATTGCCAGTAGGCAAACCCGAATTGTTATGGTTATATGTAGTCCAGTTTGTTCCAGTAAATAATGATAATCCGACATCAGTCCCGATCCATTTATTCCCACTTCCATCTATCGCTATTGATAGAATATAGTTAGAAGGCAAGCCCGAATTTGAGGTATTGTATATCGTCCAGCTCGTTCCGTCAAAACGTACTAATCCAAATCCCCCAGCCCCGATCCATTTATTACCGCTTCCATCTATCGCTATTGTAAAGACAGCGTTATGAGGTAAGCCCGAATTTGAGGTGTTGTACGTTGTCCAACTCGTTCCATCAAATTGCGCTAATCCTCCGCTAGTCCCAATCCACTTATTCCCGCTTTCATCTATGGTTATTGCATTAACAGAGTTTTGGAGCAGACCCGAATTTGAGGTATTGTATATTGTCCATCTCGTTCCGTCAAATCGCGCTAATCCGCCGCCAGTTCCAATCCACTTATTTCCGCTCCTGTCTATTGCTATTGAATAGATCCAGTTAGCAGGTAAGCCCGAATTGGCTTTGTTGTAGAAAACGGATGCGCCTGAGGTTTTGTCAATCTTTACGAGTCCTCCCGATGTTCCAACCCAGATATAATTTCCTTCATCCGCCAGAGCACTCACAGAATTACCGTATGTATAATTTATCCACTCAGGATTTTGGGAGTAAGCAGAAGAGACGGAAAATAGAAACAAGCACAGAGAATACAGAAACCAATGTTTTTTCATAGAGCTTATCTCCTTCCCGTTATTAGCCGTAATGACAGGTTGCGACCCGTCCCTACAAACAACATACATTCGCCAAAACGGCGTGTCATTGATCCTTCTGCAAATTATCCGTTATTGGTATAAAGATATATTATTGTTACAAAACTTAAATTTATATCAGTTACTAAAAATGATAAAAGCTTTTTTAGTGAATATTAAAATTATACTTTGAAAAACGCACCAGATACAGATCGCACAAGAAAGGAAAATCGAAGTATCAATATAGTATAATATTAATGAATACGATTGTCAAGAAAAATTTTTACAAGGACTGAGCTGACATATAAGACAAGTTGCAAAAAGTAGTGTGGATCAACGACCCACCGTATATTTACATCTCAGTAGATGGCGGGTCATTGACACGGTACAGTTTTACAGGACAATAATGAATTAATATTCAAAATAAAAAGGGGCGAATAGCCATTCGCCCCTACTAAAAAATAATCAATTCTTATTCAACAATCGTTGTCCAGCCGAATCGGTCGGGGATTCGTCCCCACTGAATATCGGTCAATTCTTTATATATCTGTTTTGATACTGGACCCGCTTCAGTATTAATCTCATACAGTATATCCTTGTACAACAGCCGTCCCACCGGGGAAATAACCGCGGCGGTTCCGCACCCAAAACATTCAGTGAGGCGCTTCGATTTAATTCCGTCTATTACTTCATCAATCGAAATCGGACGCACATCAACACGATACCCAAAATCGCGGGAAAGCGTAATGACAGAACTGCGGGTTACTCCATCAAGAATAGCTCCGTTAAGGTCGGATGTAACAACCGTATCGCCGTTGAATACAAAACAAATATTCATTGCGCCGACCTCCTGAATATATTTTAATTCTTTTCCATCTAACCAGAGCACTTGCTCGCACCCCTTTCCGCGGGCTTCGCGTCCGGCTAATAAACTTGCCGCATAATTTCCGCCGGTCTTCGCCTCCCCGACACCGCCGACAATCGCACGGACATATTT
>Ga0315291_10004354_pt1 | contig 18052 bp, 16 predicted proteins | sample YL17G12_20_MG_FD_203070 | JGI IMG/M metagenome (GOLD analysis project Ga0315291, IMG submission 203070) | Sediment microbial communities from Yellowstone Lake, YNP, Wyoming, USA - YL17G12_20 | ecosystem: Environmental > Aquatic > Freshwater > Lake > Sediment | place: USA: Wyoming | collected...
AAACAGTCCAGTACCATGGCACTAGCGCTTACGCGCACGCTCACGGAGAAAACGCAAGAGAAGAACTAGACCTTGACACAACCCTCAGAATCTACAATGAGTTCTCTAGGAACAGAACTGGTCTTGCAGTCCGAGACAAAGAATATCTTGAGACTCTCCTGAAAACTGAAGGAATAAAATCAAGAAACTGCGTAGTCGGAGAACAAGGCTATGTTATGTTCAAGAGAAGTGGTAAGGGAATACAAATAAAGGAAATAATCGCGGCGACGATGAGAGAACTCAATAAGCTTGTGAAAGAAGTCGAAAGCAAGGCAAGAAATGCCGCTTACGAGCGCGCTAGGGCGTTGCTAAATCGAATTGTTTGTGTCAATTTCTGCTCACCTTCCAAGCATAGTTGCATTCTCCTAACACTTCCACGTACAAATCATGGGCGTCTAGCCGAGCCAAACCATGACCAAACAAGTTTATGTTAATTCCCCGAATTTAGCAACACGCTAGCGCGCGCTAACAGCGAACTGCTGCAGGTTTATCGATTGCGCCATTACAAGATCGTCTCCAGGAGCTATGGAGTGATTATGGTTAAACCATTGACTGAAGCCACTTTTAGGCAGACATACGGTGACAGATTCTATGTGAGCGGTCTAGATGTCGGCTGCTAGCCTTCTGCCTACTCACATCGTGAGTTCACTCTCATTTGCTGTCGTCGTTAGGGCTTCAGAGAGCTTGTGATTCAGCCATTGAGGTGATGACTACGTCGCCTAGCTGTTCGAGTTTCTCTCTTGAAGTGAACCCTGTCAGAACACCTACACATAGTCTGACTTTTGCGTTTTTTCCCATCAGCATATCTGATGCAGAGTCGCCAACCATAACAGCCTCATCAGATCTGCACCCGGTCTCTCCCAAGATTTTTGTTATCATTTCTGCTGAAGGCTTATCACTCAACACGTCATCGCTACCGACAATTACGTCAAAAAGTGAATATATTCCTAGGGCTTTGAATGACTCAACCGTGCGACTACGAGTGTCATTAGATGCAATTGCCAGTCTCAAGCCGTGTTCCTTCAACTGTCTCAGAGTTCTCTCTACGCCTTCGAAAAGAACCGAACCATAGGGAGGCTGCATACTGGCGTCCGCTTCATCATAGGCTTTCTTGGCCAACTGTCTAGCCTCATTCCATGAATAACCACCCAAATAGAACGCAGTGGCCGCAATCTGAACTTCGTCTTTCCGCGGAGCAGTCGCCAAAGGGCCACCATGGTCGATTTTTCTATGCTTCAAGTCCACACCGACGATTCTCTCCCATAGCTTAGCGACTCTTTTGCCAGAGAATTTCCAGACATTGTCTCTCCGCGCTCGACCCAACTCAAGTAGCAACGGATCTAGGTCAACCAACGTGCCGTTCTTATCAAAGATAACGAGTTCACATTCTACAGTCTTGCTCCTGAACATTACTTTTCCTATACACATCTCCACCACTGAGGTTTTCCTAGTCGACGCCCAACCCTCTCCCCAAAATCCAAATGAGATTCATTTCTTTTCTCATGTGCCCTATCCATCAGCCAAAGATCAAAGTGAAGATCCTGTCGACAGAGTCCGCGAAATTCTGCCATGGAATTTACTCTTGCTAAGGTCAATGGGTGAAAAGACAAAAGGGTATAGCCGTTGAATGACGGGAGAACTCTTAAGTTGAGACTTCTGCACAAGCAATATGCATATACTGGAAGGCAAAGATGCCAAGAAACATTGGTATGAAACTGATTTCTGAACTCATGAGAAACAGTCGTAGAAGCGACAGAGAACTTGCTCGAATTCTAGGAACCTCACAACCTACAGTGACCTGCATTAGAACAAAGCTGGAAAAAGAAGGATTCATTAGAGAATATACGATGATACCAGATTTCTGCAGAATTGGATACAAGTTGATAGCGATAACGTTTACTGACGTTAGACAGATTCTTGACCGCAAAGAAAACCCTGAGGAGGAAGAGTCTGCGAAACAACAGAGGGAAGACTGGTTGGCAAATAGCATCATTATGCTTGAAAGAGGACTAGGCCTAAAGCACACTGGTGTAATCTTGTCACTGCACAAGACCTATACTGATTTCACTTTGTTCATACAGATGCTAAGAAAGACCTTGTCGAGCACGACCCAAACTAGCGAGGACACTGAAAGCTTCCTCATAGACCTCGATGGTGACACCTTCTCTCACCTTCTCACCTTTTCATCGCTAGCGACTCATCTGCGCGCATTAGATTCTCAATACAAAAGCATGTGTCTGGAAGATCTCACGAAATGAGAGAGACTCATAGAATGAATTCACTAGACAATATTGTTCTATTGAGGCTTCTACATTGAGTAAACTGATCTTCATACCCGATGAGGCCGAAGCTGTCCTAACTATACTGGCTTGCCGCAAAGCAGGCAAGAAACTTTCTGAAAAGGAATGGCAATCACTGTTTACTAGTGAGGGGTTCAAGCGGTTGCAACAGCGCGAACATAGCATGGGCATGCCATTTTCAGATGATGATTTCCGAGCTTTTGTACTCTCTGATGACCTGCTTCAGGTGGCTGAATCGCTTTCCAGTGCCCTGAATACGTGGTTGAAGATGGATCTCAACGAAGCCGCAAGTCGAGCTCTGGCGTATCTACCGGACGATGCACAGTTAGTAGGAAAGATATATCCAGTGATTAAACCGAAGCCCAACTCCTTTGTCTTTGAGTCGGAAACAAATCCAGCAATCTTTCTGTACCTCGACCCAAAAGTCAGCACCGAAAAACTGCTAAACACGGTTACGCATGAACTGCATCATATTGGACATGCCCCGTATGATAAAGCCGTGTTGGAATCAGATTGGTGGAAGACATTACCTCCCCAAAAGCGGGCAACATTGGAATGGATCTTCGCCTTCAAAGAGGGGCTAGCAATGTTGGCCGCAGCAGGCGGACCGAACATTCACCCCCATACGTCGAGTTGTGATGAGGATCGCGCACGATGGGACAGAGACTTGGAAAACCTCCACACTGACATTAGAAAACTCGAGCAGTTCTTCCTGGATGTGCTTAATGGTCGCCTGATAGGGGAGACAGTCTGGAAAGCAGGCTTCGTCTTCTTCGGCGAACAGGGACCTTGGTACACGGTCGGATGGCAGATGGCGGTTGTGATCGAACAGCAACTAGGCCGGAAGGCACTAATTGATGCCAGCTGTGACCCGCGACAACTACTGCGCATCTACAACGAGTCAGCTCGAGAACGCAATGAGCACTCTAAGCAACCTTTGCCATTATGGTCAAAGGATTTGGTGGAAGCGCTGAGCTGATTGACGACAGCGTGGAGAACGTGCTGTCATACGCTTGTCAATAATAAACTACAGAGGTAACGTGGAGGCGGCATCAGAAAAATCAGGAAAAGACTTTTGAGGTTAGAAAATTCGCATTGAGATCGAGTAGATATATCAAGAGCAGGTGCCGACTTGGTACCATTGTTTTGCCAAAAGCGGGCGGCGCTACGCCAAGAATCTGGGTAGGATTCAAAGAAATTCAAGATTACACCAAGAAAACCATGAACGTAATGCTAGATGTTTGATCCATTGCTGTGATGGGTTATCATGTTTGGGACGAGATGAGTCAGCAATTCTCTGAGGTGAAGTTTGCAATCCAACTTCGGTTTTTCAAGTGTCGTGAGCAAATTGATTTGCAGGCCATCACAAAGCGCGCCCGTTCACAAAAACTTGGAGACTTATGCATGCTTTGATTCTACTATCCTTTTTCGGAACCGCCAATTCCGAATATACCTCTGGGATTTTCCTCCACAAGTTCTTGTCCTAGACGCATTCTTCTGCAAATATCCACAGTTTGAAAACCGCATTTCTTTGCAATCTGAACAGCTCGATAGTTGACTGCTGGAATCCCAAGTGCGAAAACCTTATTCTCCCTGACGTTTCGCAGACATGCAATCAGTAATTTCTCCGCAACTTCTGGCCGTTCAGGATCGCAGATCCAAGGAGCTATCTTGTAAGTGTCAGAAGCGCTTTTCCTACACATCACATATCCGAACACAGTGCCCCCTGTTGCCGCTATGAAGCACAGATTTGGAAAATCTTGGAAAAGCCTCTCCAGCACCTTGATTCTTGAAGCTCCAAAGTAATTGGAGTCCATGACTGCGATTGAAGCAATATCTTTATTGTTCATTGAACGGATCTCAACACAATCAGAGGACTTTGGAATAGATGTGTTTTCAGTGGCGGAGACGTTCTGTATGCGGGCTGTTAGCCTTAGGGAGTCAAATTCCTCCTTAAAGCCTAATCTATGATATAGGCTGACTGCCTTCAGGACAGCCTCTAACCTGATCGTTTTGACGCCTTTGCCGTAGAGATGATATATGGCTTTTCTCATGAGCTCTGTTCCGATTCCTCTGTTTCCATACTTATGGTCAACTCTAAGAAGACCGATCCAGCCCAAATGACCGTAGCTTATAGAAAAGACGTGCCCGACATATTGCCCATTGGTCTTGGCAATAAAACATCCTTTGCGTTCCCACTCCGCAAATCTCCTAATTTCAGAAGGGAGATAGCCCCAGTTCTCGACAGCATAAAGATCTGCGATGAGATCAAAGTCATCCGCAGAGAACTCGTTTATTTGGAGCATGGCTTTCTCAATGCGATGATCGTACTTTAGATTGACTTAAAAACATTCTACCGTCAAATGATGATATTGGTTCTAGATTGAAAGGTATTCTGATTTCTACGAACGCGCGCGCTTTCTACGCGTGCAAGGTGTGACCGCGTTCAACCTTGAGACGCGTCATGTGTGAATGGGATTCAGAGTGGCAAAACATGTTTAGCAGACGAATTAGCTTTCTAAGGTTTCGATATTGAATGATAATAGAGGGAGCTTCTACAAATGGGGAGGATTTCTTGTGACATTAACTGAGGTCGTGCTCAAATATTCATACGACCACCCGTTCTGCGACATTTCAAGAAGATTCCCGTATCTCAAGATCGTCGTCTGGTGCAATGAGGAACATGACATTATTGAAATAACCGGGGAGAATCAAGAGGAATGCTCGGCTGCCGTCGAGGAATTATCCAAAATTAGCGAAGCAGTTGATATGCTGTCTGATGAACATAAGATACAACTAACAAAAGGAAGTGTCGCTGCAAATTGGAGAAATGGAGGGGCAGTGGTATTGGATCATTTAATCCTCTACTTTTCACCAATAGTCTATGAACAAGGCTGGGAGTACTGTCGTGTCATAGCATTTCGGCATGAGGACATTCGAAGATTTCTGCAGCGACTCGAAGAAAGGGTTTTTGTAATTGAGATTCTGCGTAAGGTTCCTTTTGACGGTTTTATCGCGGGTTCGCTGACGCTTACGGCGGACGCATTGTTCTCGGACTTGACCGAGAAACAGATGGATGCTCTGATGAGCGCGCACAGCAATGGCTACTATAGGCTTCCAAGGAAACTCCCATTAACTATGATAGCCAAGAGAAAAAGGGTGGCCAGAACAACATTCGAAGAACATTTACGAAAGGCTGAAAACAAAATCGTCAACGGTCTGGTCCCGTACTTGGAAATGTTTAGACGAGCACCGATAGAGAAAAGAGAAAATCTTCGCGTTCCTCTTAGAACTTCTTCCAAGAAGCATCTGAAAGAATGAAAATCAATAAGGGCGAGAAGGAGCCGAGCTCGATGTGACTCTCACATGAGAGGTGTAGCGGCATAGCAGCATAGGGCACCAAGTAGTCTCTGAGTAGACTTATTGCTGTCTTTTGCATCGGAGTCTACGATCATCTGACGCGAGTAGTCGAATAACGGTACAATCCTTATCATCTCCTCTTTTCATCATATCCACGCAGATATACGATGAAAAACGAGTGCTTAAGGAACAGTAACTGCTCTCAAGTAGTGGAAAGGGAGGTGCAGAATATTTGAGCAGAAGAGTTGGAGTCATTCTCATGATAATTCTAGCAGTAGGCATAATCGCCTTCACTACATTGTATTTATTTTGGCCCAGCTCACACTCCGAGATTATGAAGGAGAGCTTTGAAAATGGCTTTGGAGACTGGACACCCGATGGAAGCGTTCCCTTGGATCCTAGGAATCCAGGTCATTCAGTTGAGTGGAACATTACACGTGTGACAGAAGTCTTCCATTCGGGGCAATACGCGTTGAAATTCTTCATTGATGGGAGCCAGGATGATGGAACTATATGGATAGAAAGAAAGATCACAGTAAGGAAGAACTCACAAGTCCAGATCAATATCACTTTTGAATTCTACAGCGAAAGCGAGTTCAGCGCTAACACTGTTGCTGCGATATGTGCATATGTAGGGACCCGCAGTCCGGCATCTGAGGAAGATTTCATCATTCTTGGACCGGCTAACGAAGTTGCAGATTGGAAGAAATACGGCTACGACATAGCTCTTAACACTGCTTCGAGCGAGGAAGTATGGGTGGCCATAGGGATCACAGTACGTTGGGAAACGTATTTGACCTACCACATAGATGATATTGAAGTAGAAATCAAGTGAATCAATCAATTTCGTCGAAGAATCCGAATCCGCAGACGTCGTCCATAATGTTTTCATGCATCACGTTTGAAAGAGGATGCTTGACCACAAAGAAAATCGTTGCCGTGTTGTGCTTTAGCGTGATGGCCATGTGATCGTGTAGTCAAATAACGGTATAATCCCTAAATATCCTCTTCTACAGGAATGTTTTACAGGAGGGAAGAGGAATTTCGCAGGAAAAGATTTCTGCAGGCTATTGTGGAATGCACTGTAACGCTTGTGCACTACATACAGGAGAAATAGAAACGGCCATTTCTAGGTTGAAAGAACTCATCGAATTGTATGACATCGCAAGAGCAGCAGAGCTTCTCGGTGGAGTTGCGAACTTTCCACAGTTCTTGGAGACTTTAGATAGATTAAAGATAATGTTCGGAAGGTGCATTGGATGCCATGCTGGTGGTGGTTGGTCCGAATGCCCAATGAGGAAATGCTGTGTGGGACGTGAACTGAAGTCCTGTTACGAATGCGCGAAGATGCCCTGCCAGGAACTGATCAAATTCCAAAGAAAACACCTGCTGACTCCTGCTCCCCACTACGGAAGTTAGAACTGCTAGCTTCAAGAGCGTTCAGACATGATTGCTCCCCGTCGATTGCATATGGGAGACACCATTGGAATAGTTTCTCCGTCCGGCCCAATTCTAGGGGATTTGAGCCGCCAACTAACTGAAGGCATCAATTTTCTCAAAAGACTTGGTTTCAGAGTTGTACTAGGCAAAAATGCTTTGAACGTTGACGACTACTCTGCTGGGACTCCTGAGGAAAGAGCTGAAGACGTAAACTTGATGTTCAGTGACAAGAAGATCAAGGCCGTTTTTTGCTCGACTGGTGGCTTAACAGCAAACTCCTGTACTCCGCTCCTTGATTGGAAGGCAATACGACGAAATCCGAAAATCTTCTTAGGAATGAGTGATGTTACTGTTTTGCTTAATGCCATTTATGCCAAGACAAGCGTTATAACGTTCCACGGAAATAACGTTCTGAAATATGGAGCAGACCCTACGAAGTATGACACGCAGGAACTTGTCCAGAGATTAGTTGACGCCAAAATCGGAAGAATAAACAGGATTTCCGAGCGAAAAACGGTCAGAAAAGGCATTGCTGAAGGCAGATTGCTCGGAGGAAACCTAAGTTCTCTTCTAAGATTGGCTGGAACGTGCTATTTTCCAGATTTCAGTGATTCTATTCTGTTCATCGAAGCAAATGAGATAACACCACAGGAATGTAATTACGCATTCAATCAGCTCAGACAGATTGGTGTTTTCAACAAGACTGAAGGCGTCATTATTGGCTATGTTTGCAGTCTGCAGGCTTCACAGAAGAAACTGACATCAATGGAAGACATTCTGCTGAAGATCACCGAAGAATACGACTTTCCAATTCTGAAAATGAATGATTTCGGGCACAACTGCCCGAATACGGTATTGCCAATTGGGGTCAAAGCAAGACTTGATGCTGAAAGCAAGGAACTAGAAATCCTCGAGAGATGTGTGACATAGAGATGCAGAAGATTGAAAGTGAACAACACGCAAATGGAATTTATCTTGTCTCTGTGAACAACAAGGATGTTAGATTTCAGCCAAGTCAGCAACTCTATACAGAGAGTTGCACAAAGAAGCGGGTTGTCCATCGATTCTTAGAATACGTCCACCTTGAAACAGAGATGTGGTACTTCAGTGTCGCAATGATACTGTTAACGTTAGCAGGAGGCTTGGTCTCCGCCTTTGCCGGTGTAGCGATGAGGCAGCTGGGGGCCTCCTTCATAGAAATAGGGTTTGTCAGTGTTCTCTACAACTTAGCCCTGGCAGCTTCATCCTTCTTCGGCGGGTCCCTAAGCAGAAGATACGGGGGTAAGAACATTTTTGTCGCAGGCCTAGTGTGCAATCTGATAGGCATGCTTTTTTATGGAGCGACTGCTATCATGGGGAGCTGGATACTAATTGCCTCAGGCCTGCTTTTGGGACGCATTGCCTTAGGGTTTAGAGACACATCTTCTTTCGCCATAGTGTCCAGTTCGATAACAGAGAAGCAGAGGGCTACTGCTTTCGGTTTGTTGTATGCGTTTTCGTTTGCGGGTTCGATATTAGCGTCTGCAATCGCTGCAGCAATTGCCTTCTTCTTTGGTTACACGATTGTATTCTTAATAGCTACTCCGTTTGTCATTTTGGCCATAATAAGTGTGCTCCTTAAGCTTGAGAAGTGTGAAATGAATGCGGAAAGGCCAGTTCCATCGTGGAAAGAGCTTAAAGAAGCTCTCACGTTCAAAAAAAGCGTTACCTTCCTGCTGTTTATCGCATGTTGGGGACAATTTTTCGCAGAGTTCGGAAATCCCTATTATCTCATTTTCATGCAAGAGAACCTCGTGGCTCCTAGGTATCTGCTTCCAATGACTCAGGTGACAATGTCCACATCATCGTTAATAGCCGGACTTTCAATTGGACATTTGTCCAGCCTCATGAAGAGGAGGAACCTCTCATCGTCGCCGCGGTTCTCTTGGCGAGCGGCGGAGCAGGATTGGCTACGTTCTCAACATCCCCGTACATGATGCTTGCAGTTTACTTCTTGTTTGGGCTTTCGAATGTGATCGGCTTTGCGTGTTTACAGACATACTTTTCCGAAGTGGGAAAAGCGAGAAGCTCTCTGATATGGGGTACATACCTGGCGTTTCTATGGATAGGAGGAATCCCGTCTCCTTTCGTATCCGGTTTGATCGCTGAGAGATATGGGCTAAGACTATCATTTTTAATAGGCATGTCAGGGATGACAGCAGAAGCCTTTCTCCTCCAGATCTTCTTCAAGGAGGAACGGACTTCCGGGTTTACTCTTATGTCAAGCGAAAAAGCAGGTGGCCAACAACGTGCATAAATCCACGATCTATTCTCTCAGTTTCAAGCCAGCGTTCTCAACATCCTCGGAATCTGCCTCAACAATTCCTCTTTTGACCAAAGCTCGTACTACGGCAAGCAGATCTCGACCCTTCAGAAAATCCACATTTTTCTCTATCTGGGAAAAGGTCATGGACCTTTCAGACTTCAGTGTTTCTATTACACCATTCTTCACATAGGTTAACTTCTCAATGTGTCTCTTGATTTCATCACGTGGGTTCTCAGGAATCAAGCCGTGACCGGGCAAAAGTACTTTGATATCGAGGTTCAGAAGTTCTCGGAGCGATCGTATCCAGTCGTCTGTATCTCCCATGAAGAGGACAGGCATGGTTTTTGTGGGATATATGGAATCACTTGCGAAGAGAATCTTTTCTTTCGGAAGGTAAACAGTCACAAGGTCTTCTGTGTGCCCCGATATGTGGAACTTGGACCTCCGTGCTTCCAAATTTTAAAGCAGTATCGGATGATATGGTTTTTGATGGTGGGATAACGTTCACCGTCTGCAAGCACGGTCGATAGTGAGTTGTTCTTGCATCGTCTTTTCGCATCGCCCGCGCGCGCAACAGTCTTTTGTACTCTTCGCCTTATGATTAATATGATAAAGCGCATCCTTCAAAAGGAATGTGAGCAAAAGTGAAACAACTTTCGACAGATGTCCTTATAATAGGATCTGGTGGAGCAGGATTAAGGGCAGCAATCGAAGCTCGAAGGCAAGGAGTGAATGTACTATTAGTCTCAAAAAGCAAGCTAGGCCTTGCCAATTGCACTGCAACGGCTGGAGGAGTCTTCAGAGCGTCTCAAGACGAGAAAAATATTGCAAAACATTTTCAAGAAACCTTAGAAGCAGGACGTTTTCTCAATAATCCAGCAATGGTTAGAACGCTGGTGACTAACGCATGGAATGCTGTGAAGGAAGTGAAAAGGCTCGGAATTGAATTGTTGGTTGAGAAAGGCAAAGTAAGCATAACTGCAAACAGGCCTCCAGCAGGAGTCAGTCTGTCGAAGGCATTAAGCAAACACGCTTCGGAGTTGGGAGTGAATTTTTCGGAAAAAACCGCTGTCTTTGATTTACTTGTCGAAGATGGCACATGCGTCGGCGCATTGGCCTTCCAAAAAGATGTTAGAGAAATAATCACTATATTAGCAAAATCGACTGTTTTAGCAACTGGCGGTTATTCCAGACTGTACGTTCGCAATGACAATCCACCGAGGATAACTGGAGATGGACTGGCCTTAGCCTTTGAAGCCGGAGCAGAATTGCAGGATCTGGAGTTTGTTCAATTCCAACCAATGTTTACAGATGATGGGGCCCCAAAAATGCCCATTCTCGATTGGTTAACTGAAGCCACAAAGAATCTCGTTCTTGGTGGACCATTAATAGGCAAAAAAGGAGAGCGATTTCTCGATAAGTACGGGTTGATGGAGAATAAAATCTTTAGAGATAACCTCACTGTTTCAATTGAACAAGAACTTCACGGAGAGCATGAAGATTCCGTCGTCTTTGATTTGACGCAGTTATCATCCAAAGAGATTATAGATGCCCTTAATTATGATTATCAGAGATGCTTGGTTCTTCCTCTTTGTCAAATATTATCAGAAAAAAGACTTCACGTAGCTTCATTTGCCCATTACACAATGGGCGGTGTAAGAATCAATGAAAAGAGTGAAACAAAGATACAGTCCCTCTATGCTGCAGGCGAAGTGACAAGCGGAATTCACGGTGCAAACAGAGTAGGTGGAAACGCTCTAACTGAAATAATGGTGTTCGGCACAATAGCTGGACGGCAAGCCGCGGAACATGCAAAATGCGTGAAGTCTATAGCATTAAATAAAGAACATATCAAATCAAGCGTAGAGAGGCTTCAAGAGTTTTGTCACAAGTCGAAGGCAAAAAAGGTTCAGCCATTTCAAATCAAAGCAGAAGTGAGCGCAGTTGTTTCAAGGTTCTGTAAACCGGTAAGGAGCGAAAAAGGGCTCAAATATACGTTAGACAAGTTGAGGCAAATAGAAGAAAGGGCTTCTTTCATGTTTGCAGATAATCCGGACCAGCTACAAGAAAGTATGGAAGCTAATTCAATGCTGCTACTTGCCAAACTGGTTGTTAGCTCCGCTTTGACAAGAAAAGAAAGCAGAGGAGCACATTTTCGTGTAGATTATCCCGAGAGTGATAATGTATATTGGCTGAAAAATATCATAATCTCACAGGAAAATGGCAAGACGAAAATCCGATATGAACATCCAATGAAAAAGCAAATTTAAAGATAGAATATCTATTATACTTTGACTTTTTTAACGAGTCCTCAATTATCCCAATGGCGCGATAATTTCTTGTCTTTCAATCATCAAAGACGGGCGTATTCTGAAGAAACTTGTCAGCTAGGAAGAGGTGATTACGAGATTCCTTTTCGACGCCGATCATCAAATCTAACATGATGTTTTACCGGTAAAGTTGGGTGGGGTCCCACCCCCCGCACCATCTTGTGAACCCGACGGGTTCTCGGTCTCTTCTGTTTCTAAAAGCTCATAGCACGTCCAGTGACGTGATCAAAGCTGTGAACTGTATTGATTGACAGGAACAAGCATAAGAGTTGAAGGATTGCACTTCTGAATATGTGGTGCATGATGGGTATTCGAGAGCACACGAGAATGCTGGCTGGACTTTGCCTCATATTAATCGTTGCCTCAGCCCTTTTTGTGTGGCATCTCTTTTTCAATCAGCCCTCATACGTGACCAAATCTTTCTTGTGGAAACAGACAAACGTCTACGGCCTAGACAACTTCGGAACCGCCACATACAAGGACGGCGTACTCTACGCCCCTTCTAAAGGAGACAACAAAGTCTATGCCCTCAACGCAAATGACGGCACCATCATCTGGAGCACTCAAGTCAGGCAATGCGACGGATCTCCATACATAGATACAGCCGTGATCTACGTCGGCGAATGTTCGGAACCTAGCGGAACCCACGTCGCAGCACCCATGGCTATGGCGCTGAACCGAACCTCGGGCCAGGTCGTATGGTCATTCATCGAACCCAACGATACCGAATGGGTCGGTTCACCCGTCGTCAACGGTGAATTCGTCTACTACGCGAATCTACACACAGGAATATACGCGCTGAACAAAACAAACGGAAACCCCATCTGGAACCAAAACATAGGAAACGTAACCTGCTCAGTAGCCTACGACAGTGGAGTCGTCTTCGTGTCTGCCAATTATCCACCAGGACAGTACGCGTTCAATGCAACGACCGGAGAAACAGTGTGGCATCAAAACTATGGTTCATCGTGGGACTCCTCACCCGTAGTCTACAACGGAATGGTTATCCAAGTTGCAGGAAACATCACAAGAAAAGACGTCTCAACATATGTTCTGAACGAAACAACTGGGGAACTGATAACCAGATTCGATCAAAGAGGCGGACAAAGCACACCGCTGGTGCATGACGATAAAATCTTCATCCCCAGCGAAAACTGCCAAATCTATGCCTACAACCTCCTCACAGGCACCGAACTGTGGCACACAAGCCAACTAACAAAAAGCAGCCCCACCTATCTTAACCGACCAGAACTAAGCTACTGCAGCCCCGCTCTAGCAGACGGAACAATTTACTACCAATCTCTAGACGGCATATTCTACGCCATTGATGCAGCAACTGGGAGAATCAACTGGACGTGCCAGCTAGGAAACCCCGCAAGTATACCATACTTTGGCTTCGGAAGCCCCAGCATCGGCGGCGGACGCGTCTACATCACAAACGATGCTGCACTTTACGCTTTTGAAATAGGCAGCATGAACACTGAATGGCCGATGTTCTGCAGAAACAATCTCCATCAAAGCAGTGTCGACTGACAAGGTATCTTCACGGCAAGAAGTTCTCACAGTTGAGGCGCGCTATGTAAAAAACCACTGCACTAATGTCCCTCCAAGCTTTCAGACTTCAACCCTCTGAGAACCGTGAGAAGTTGTTATGATAGATATTTCAGCGCAGCCGCGACGGCTCCGTAAAGAACAACATCTTCACCCAACGGGGTAACCACTATTCTGGGTACTCTGTTTATTGCATATTCCTTAACATGCCTTCTAATCGGAAACAGAACTGCCGCCTTGTTCTTCAGAGTCACGGTACCGCCAACCGTGATCAGAGACGGGTCATACGCATTGATTGCGGTAGCGAAGCCCATGGCATTCAGAACACCTATTTCATTCACTAATTTACGCGAAAGGTCGTCTCCTTTCGCAGCTGCTTCAAACAGATCTGCCGCTGTCAATTCTAAGAGATCGATCCCAAATCTCCTCGTTAAAAGACTTCCTTTCACAGTTCTCTCAGGCAGATCTTTGACTCTCATTCGTACAAAGTTTGGCATGTTTCGCCCAGAACAATAGCCCTCCCAGTGACCTCTTCTTCCACAACCGCACGTCAATCTGCCTTCACAATCAATAACAAAATGGCCGACCTCATGGCCGTTGCCATCCTTTCCCAGAAGCAAAGTCCCATTCTCAATTATACCTCCACCTATACCAGTACTGATGGTTATGTAAACAAAGTTGTCGAGCCCTTTCGCAGCTCCAAATCTGTTCTCGCCCAAAGCCGCTGCCGCGCAGTCGTTGATCAGACAAGCAGCCACACCGAGCTGCTCCTTGACGGGTTCCGTGAGAGATATATGCTGGAAAGGCAAGTTGGGGGGATGAACCAAAGTTCCTTCTTCCATAACGAGCGGTCCTGCTGACGCTATTCCCAAGCCTTCCATAACCCTAATGTCAAAACCACACTTGCCGCAAAGAAAACGCGTGAGTCGAACTATCTGTTTGCTTATTGCGTCAGAACTGGTTACGTCAACATTCTCCCGCATTCTTCCAATGAAGTGTCCTTCTGCGTCCGACAGTACAACTCTGACCCAAGTTGCCCCGAGATCGACTCCTACCCAACACCCAGCCTCAGTCACACCTGGCCGCTCCTCGTGATAGGCTTAAATCTGCCGCGATGATCTCACCGTTTCTCTACGGAACGGCCAAAGGTTTTAACTGTTCCTATACTTTGCTGAACGTGAAACCAACAAGAGATTCTTCATTCTTGCTCTCGCCGCAAATGGAAAAACACATGAGAACAGAACTACGTGATTTCGCGTTCTCTTTTGGTCGCCGGCATAAACTCAACGTTCACAGACTTCGCCAATCGCCTGAACTCTTCATCAGTCATCCATTCAGTTTTCAGATACTGACAGATTCTCTTTTCGCTTAACCCCAAACGTCTCGCTTCTTCAACCGCAACACGATAAGCTTCGACTTCAGTAGGTCTCTCGACATACTCAAAATTGTGATCGAAAAGCTCCTTGCCTTCCATAAACTGTCGTACATGAACCAGTTCATGCACGATGTCAAGATAGATGTCGACTCTGTTCCCTTTACTCAAGTAGTCGGCGCTCATTATCATGTGACCGTCAACCTCACTGACACCCATATAGCCTCTTCGTCCCACAAATTCGACCCGCAACTTCGACAATACCTCGTTAGTTTTGTCTTGGAAAATCCGTCTCACAGCTCCCACTTTTTCAAACCCTTTGAAATAGTCTAGAAACGGGTATGTTGCAACTGGAACTTTGCGAGTAATGCGAACGCATAGTTGTGACGTTATGGCGCTTGATCCTCCCTGCAATTGATGTCAGTGAATTTGTTCCATTAGTAAAGTTTATCCTATCGTATAAGCCTTGAGAAGCGATAATCAACTTGCACAGAAGGTTAGGCTGATTACATTTCGTGTGAAAACCATGTCTAGAGAAGACTTTCCTTTCGCCGTTGCGATAACCGATCATATGGGCTGGGGTTTGTCGGAGCAGGACTTCGAATTCTCTGTCGAACTTGAGCCGGAAGGATGTTTTGTGCTTTTTGATGACTCTGAGAGGATAGGTCTAGCCACTACCGTCAATTTTGGCAAGGTAGCATGGTTTGGAAACCTCATAGTCAACGAAAGCAAGAGAAACAGAGGAGCAGGCTCGGTTCTCGTTACACACGCATTGGAATACTTGAAAAGCAGAAACGTGAAGACAGTCGGACTATACGCCTACATGGAAAGGATCCCGTTCTACAGAAGACTCGGATTCAAGTCCGACTCTGAGTTCCTAGTGCTGAAGGGAAAAGGCTTCTCCTCAGAAGCGAAGACCATTGCCAGACGGGCCTCGACTGAGGACATGAACAGAATAGTGGATTTTGACCTCTCATGCTTTGGCGCCTCACGTAGAAAAATGCTTGAACCAATAATCTCGGACCCAGACAACCTTTGCTACGTAACCTCCGAAAACAACGAAGTTACAGGTTACGCAGTGGCCAAAGTGTTCAGAGGAATGGCAGAGCTGGGACCTTTGGTCTGCCGGAAAGGCAAGATCAATCTCACAATTGAACTCCTGAAAACACTCATGAACAGACTCCAAGCCATGGAAGTCTCTCTGGTTACCCCAGCAAAGGAAACCTCAATAATCTCCACACTAGCAAACGCAGGATTCAAAGAAACCTTCAGAGTGCAGAGAATGTTCTTTGGCCCGTCAATCACAGACGGATGCACTTACATGGCGGAGTCTTTGGAAAGAGGGTAGATAGAAAATGTCTTCAAACCTAAGCAAGATAATTCTGGAAGATTTTCTGGCAAACTCGTGGAACTGCGTCGAAACACTTGTGAAAGAGATCGACACGTTCAAGGAGGAAAAACGAAAATCCGTCGAGTTGTACCACTTTAAAGATGGACAAAAGAATAACGTCACCTTGAATGGTTCAAAGTTCTTTCTGAGAAGTTCTGTTGAGTATGCAAATCCCCAACTCACCGTCGAAGATATCCAAGGAATAATCGCGACACGACTATTGGAAGTCACGGCCAACTATCTCCAACAACGTGGACTTCACAAACCGACACCTCAAGAAACTGAAGAAATCTCCGGGCTACTCAGATATCCTCCCGCGGGAATGGTTGTTTCTTTTCTGCTCAACACGGATGACATCGAAGCAGACAGGTATTCGATGAATCCGCTCAAAGGATCGATAATCGAAAGCGGACAAAGCGCTTTCCCCGTAGCAACAGTCAAAACAGAAAACCTTAGAATAGATGAGAAATTCGTTCAAAAATACGAGGGTTCGCTTTTCTGCAGACGCGAGATCGACAACATAGAAAGGCACCTCAAATCATGTAACAACAGTTACGTGGACATGGTGGACGCAGTGAAATATGAGCATCTGTCAAGACTTTCAGAAGCCTTCGGCATCGACCTCTGCATATACGCGATGCGTCTGCCCCTTACCCCAATGCAGAACGAGGACTCAGAAGGTCTGCTTCATCACATCGTGAGAGAAGTTCACAAGGACTATCAAGCAGTTGAAGGCGTCTACAGGGGTATGGGCAGGAGCATGAAGAATCTAACCACGCTTCTGACCGTTCCGCACTCGCCAAAAGGCTACGGTTCAAAGCGTGCAGCAAGAGGCAGAATATACTTCGACGGAGTCAAACTCAAAAACATCAAAGTGGACTACAAAACCACCCTACTCTATCCAAACGCTATTGATCCGGCAGACGTAAGCCTAGCGCAGGCTGACGACACCTTCACAGTTGATGGCGAAAAACTCGTCAACTACAACTTCAAAGAAACACCTTCTTCACCTCAGTTCTTCCTGTATTCTTTAGCGTCACCAGAGAATGCAGTGATATGGCATGGCATCGGCGCCTTCGGCGCCTCAGAATTGCTCAAGAGCTATACTACAACGCGGTTAGCCTGCTCAACAGGATCGCTGTTCAAAGATCTGCCAGAGAAATACGGCCTCACGATCAGAGTCCCATTGCAGTTCAACTTGCTTCCGAAATACATCTGGTTCCACCCCGTCCACCGCAACATAGACGCCAGCATAGGCTGCATTCAAAACCTGAAGGATCTCGCCGACATAGGCATGAAAATGGAGCACCTATCAACCGAACAATATATTAGAAAACAAGAGTGAAAGGACGTTATCATGCTATTCAAGCAGATAAAGTATCGTGGCGACAACTTCTCGTACATAATTGCCGACGAAACATCCAGAGAAGCCGCAATCGTCGATCCAAGCCTAAACCAAGACGTTTTAATGAAGTTCATCAAAGACCAGAAACTGAAACTCAATTACATAATTGACACCCATGGTCATGGAGACCACACGGCCGGAAATGATGACCTGAAACGTGCTTCTGGTGCCCAGATTGTCGCGCACAAAATATCCGATGTTAGAAAAGACGTGCCGGTAGAGGATGGCAACATCTTGAAACTCGGAAAAATCATCATCAAAGTAATTCATACGCCAGGACACACCCCGGACAGCATAAGCCTTCTAGTGGACGGAAAAGCCCTCACAGGAGACACGCTCTTCATCGGTGAATGCGGAAGAACAGATCTCCCAAGCGGAAACCCTACAGACATGTACCATAGCTTATTTGACAAACTTGGGAAATTGGACGACAAAACTGAAGTCTATCCGGGACACGACTACGGACCAAAACCAAGTTCAACCATCGGCGAACAAAAACGCACAAACTATGTCCTTGAGAAACGGACACTGGAAGAATTCCTCGAGTTCATGTCACAATC
>Ga0315291_10004355_pt1 | contig 18048 bp, 13 predicted proteins | sample YL17G12_20_MG_FD_203070 | JGI IMG/M metagenome (GOLD analysis project Ga0315291, IMG submission 203070) | Sediment microbial communities from Yellowstone Lake, YNP, Wyoming, USA - YL17G12_20 | ecosystem: Environmental > Aquatic > Freshwater > Lake > Sediment | place: USA: Wyoming | collected...
CGCCGTCGCCGGCGTACTGGGCGAGGTTTACTACGCCCACGTGGCGGCCCTGCGGCGGCGCGGCGCCCCCGGCTGGGGCGCGTTCCTGACGCGGAGCCTCTCGGGCGGCGGGCCGCTCATCGACATCGGCGTCCACATCCTGGACCTGACGCTCTGGATGATGGGGTTCCCGCGGCCGGTGGCCGTCTCGGGCGTCGCGCCCACGAAACTGGCCGGCCGTCCGGGCATCGTCAACCGGCCCGGCTGGGGCGACTGGCGCACCGGGCTTGCCACGGCGTCGCCCTGGCGAGCCGGGCGCCCGCAGGTCTTCGACGTCGAGGACTTTGCGGCCGGCTTTGTCCGCTTCGCCGACGGGGCGGTCCTCTTCCTGGAGACCTCGTTCCTCCTCAATATCATGGAGGAGGAGATCTGGAAGTCGACGGTCTGCGGCACGGGCGGCGGCATGGACATCACCGCCGGCAAGGTCATGACGCAGGAGCACGGCATCGTCCGCATGAGCGAACTCCAGAATTTCGAGCAGCCCAAGCCGCACGCCGCCGCTATCATGGCCTTTGTCGAGTCCATCGAAAAGGGGACGCCCGTGCCGGTGCCGCCCGAGGAAACCCTGTACGTCATGAGCATCCTGGATGGCATCTACCGCTCGCACGCCAAGGGCGGGGCCGAGGTGAAAATCGACGTCGCGCCATTGCCGCGCGAAGGCAAGAAGCGCCGCAAGTAGCCTTTCGGAGCGGTCCTGGTTAGCCGCCCATCTTGATGGGCGGGTTTTCTGCGAGGTGAGCCATGCCCGAAATCTTCGGCGACAACCTGACGCCCGCCGACCTGGCGGCGCGCGTCGGCCGCATCGACCAGGTGGCCGGCGCAAGACCGTTCGTTTTCGACGACGGCCCCGCGCGCGGCATGCGCGGCATCGACTTCTGGACCGGGTCGGGACTGGAGTTCACCGTGCTGCCCGACCGGGGCCTCGACATCGGCGCCTGCCGCTTTGCCGGTCGGGCGCTCGCCTGGCGGTCCAGCACGGGCGACGTGCGGCCGGAGCGGTTCGACCCGCAGGGCTTCGGCTGGCTCAAGATGTTCCACGGCGGCCTGGTGACGACGTGCGGCCTGCGGCATTTCGGTGCGCCCGACTCGGACGACAGCGGCGAATCGTGGGGCCTCCACGGCCGCGCATCGAGCCTTGCGGCCGAGGACGTGGCCCTCCAGCGCGCCTGGGAAGGCGGCCGGTACGTCCTGCGCGTCCGCGGCCGCATCGCCGAGGCCGAGGTCTTCAAGCCCACCCTCGTCCTGGAGCGCACCATTACGACCGCCCTGGGCTCGTGCGAAATCCGCATCGATGACCGCATCACCAACGCCGGCCACGACCCCAGCACCGCGATGCTCCTTTACCACGTGAACCTGGGCTGGCCGCTCCTGTCGGAGAAGAGCCGCCTGCTGGTGGCCAAGCAGTCCATCCGGCCGGTCACGGACCATGCGGCCACGGGCGTCAAGCGGCACGGCGCGATGCAGCCGCCCACGCCCGGTTACAGCGAGATGACTTACGAGATGGAGGCCAAGGCCGACCGCCGCGGCCTCTGCCGCGCGGCACTGGTCAACCCGGACCTCGACGGCGGGACGGCCCTTGCGCTGGAGTGGCGCAAGGCGGCCCTGCCGTATGTCATGGAGTGGAAGATGATGGGGCGGGGGACGTACGTCCTGGGCATCGAGCCGGCGAACTGCCCGTTCCCGCCGCGCGCCGCGCTGCGGCAGCGCGGCCGGATGCCGATGCTGGCGCCGGGCCGGTCGCTGGAGGCCGGCCTGGTACTCCGCGTGCACCGCGGGGCGGCGGAACTGCGGGCGCTTGAAAGGGCCATTCGCGGCGGACGATGACCGCGCGCGGCGCGCGCCGCGTCAGGCGACCGTACGGGGCTACCTTCTTTCGCCCCTTCGGGGGTGAGGACAGGAGGGGGCACGTGGGATCGGCTTGCCCGGATGCGGCAGGGTATGGAATGAGGGACATGCGCCCCAGGTTTGCGATTCTCTTGTTTGCGGCGGCGGTGTGCGGCAGTGCCGGCGCAGGGGCGTCCGCGCCCGCCGCGCCGGCCCCGGCCGCGCCTGCGCCGGCCTGGACGCCTGAACAGATGAAACTCCTGGCCATCCGCGCGGCGCAGGTGAACGCTTCCAGCCGCCTGGCCGACCGGGTGCTGGCGGCCCGCCTGGCGGACGGGCGGACGGTGGGGGCGGTGCTCGGCCCCGCCGGCGACGGCGAGGTCGCCCTCCGGCTGGTCCTGCGGTCCGCCCGCCTCATCGGCGACCCGCGGGTCTACTCCGACGGCGTTGCCGAGGTCGACGTCGAGGTGGCGCTGGACGCCGTCGTGCAGAAGGTCGGCCAACTCTGCGGCGCGAAGCCCGATGCCAAGACGGACCTGCCGGACCTGCGCGCCCAGGCCATGGACGGGTACCTGCGCATGGAAGGCCGCGGCCGGCCCCCGCGCGACATCACGCCCGAGAGGGTCAGGAAGGTCGAGGCGGCGCGGCCCGACGAACTGCCCGAGATGTTTCCGGCGGGCTGGGAGCGCGTGACGGCCCTGGGGCGGGTCGAGGCCGGATCCCGCGCACGCGTCCAGGCCTACGCCGCGCTGGCGAGCCAGGTGCGCGGCCTGCGGCTGGGGTCGACGCGGACCCTGGGCGAACTCGTCGCCGGCGCCCCCGTGGCGGAATCGATTCTCGATACCTACATGCGCAGCCTGCCGGTGGCGGGCGCCACGCGGATGATGCCCGACCGCGTCGCCGAGGTCGACGTGGCCGTGCCCGTCCGCGACCTCATCCGCGTCCTGAAGGACGTCCGGGCCGTCATCCCGACCGACAGCCGCTGGCCCGAGGAGCAAATGGAGCAACTGTTGGTGTACCTGAAGACCGACCGCCTCGTTGCGACGGGCTACGGCATGCCGCCGCCCGACCAGGTCAGGCCCGAGGAGGCGCTGCCGGAGGCCCCGGCCTCGCCCTTGCCCGACTGGGCCGCGCAGGTGCTGGAGTCGCGCGGCACGGCGAAACCGCCGGAGGACATCGACGATGCGGCCGAGGCCCAACTCCTGGCCGCGCGGGCCGCCAAGGCCCGGGCCGCCTCCGACCTGGAACGCCAGTTGGATGCCGTCCGCCTCGAGGACGGCCAGACGGTGCGACAGCGGGCCGCCAAGGACGAGGTCTTCCGCCGCGATATCCGAACGCTTCTGGAAAGCGCCAAGGTGGCCAAGCACCAGGCCATCGCCGATGGCAAGCAGTGGGAAGTGGTCCTGCGGCTGCCCCTGGTGCGCCTCTGGGAATTCTCCCGCCCGTGCGAAGAATAGCGGCGGGATGTGCCCTTCGCCGCATAATGCCTTGCTCTTTTAGCCCCCCGTGAACACACGGGGGGCCGATGCGCGCAGGAGCGTGTATGGCCGCGCGGCCCCCGGTGTATTCACCGGGGGCTAATAATAAGTCCGTTCACCGGGGGCTAAGGAACGCCGCGCAATCGCGGGCGACGCGTCTACCGAATCAACAGGCCGTCCAAGACGAACGCGGCATCCATGACCACGAACCAATACAGGGCGCGCTCGATGAAGGGCGCGTACTGCTCGGGCTTCCGCTCGGGCCCCGTTGCCGACCACAGCCCGCCCGGCCAGAGAGCCGGCAGCAGCAGGAACGCCAGCACCCGTGCCACCGGAACGAACAGTCGCGCGGACTCATCGCCGCCGCGCGGCAGGATGGTCACCAGGGCGATCAGGCCGAACCCGGCCACCGCCGCCACGACGAACGCCGCCTGCCACACGCGGGTCGTCACGACGGACTGCCGGCGTGCGGCCATGCTGTAGCCGGTGACGACGCAGGTGGCGAAGAAGAGGGCCAGGCCCTGGCGGACCCACAGGGGCCCCGACAGGGCAAAGAGGTCGGCGTGGACCTCCCGCGGCGCGCCGATGGCCGCCAGGACGCCGATGCCGAAGTTCAGCAGCCGGCACAGGCCCATCATCGGTATGGCCACGTAAGCGGGCCCGTGCTTGGCGCCAAGGTTGTACAGGTTGATGGCCGCGAACGTCAGGATCGTGAGGACCAGCGCCCCGCCCCGCAGCGCCGCCCCGCAGGCGCCCGCCAGGGCGGCCGCCAGGACCAGCAGCACGACGGCGGCGCCGATGCCGATCTCGCCGGTCACCAGCGGTCTCGGAATGCCGAACAAACGGTCCCGGCGCAGGTCGACCAGGTCGTTCTGGACCATGCCGAAGAGGTACAGGCCCGCCGAGATGCCCGCCACGAGCGCCAGCCGCCGCCAATCGAACATGCTCAGGTCGGGCAGGGAGGCCACCACGTAGCCGGCGGCCACGTCGGCCACGGTGGTGACGGCGAGCGGCAGTCTCAGGATTCGCCAGACGCCTCGCACGGTCATGACAGGCCAGTCTAGGCATGCGGCAAGGGGTTTTCCAATCTTTTCACGCGCCCCCGCGGTCGCTATAATGCCCCGACGTATGATCATCACGATCGACGGGACCGTGGGCAGCGGCAAGACCACCGCGGCGGCCGGACTGGCCAGGTGCCTTGCCGCCAGGCACCTCGACACCGGCGCGATGTACCGTGCCCTGACGCTGAAGGCCCTCCAGGCGGGCGCCAACCTGGAAGACCCCGCGGCGCTGGCGGCCCTGGCCGAGTCGACCGAGATCGACCTGGCGGGCGACCCGGGGGCCCTGCGCGTTGCGATGGACGGGCGCGACGTGACGCAGGCCATCCGCGAGAACCGCGTGAGCGTCAACTCGCACTACCTGGCGCGGACGCCCGAGGTCCGCCGCGTCCTCGTGGACAAGCAGCGCCGCTTGGCCGCGCTCGCCGGCAGCGTGGTGGCCGAGGGCCGCGACCAGGGCACGGTCGTCTTTCCGGGGGCCGACGTCAAGTTCTTCCTGGACGCGGCGCTCGAGGTGCGTGCGCGGCGGCGGCAACTGGAACTGGCGGACCGCGGCGAGTACAAGTCGTACCGCGAGGTGCTGGCCGAGATCACCGAGCGTGACCGCCGCGACTCGACCCGCCGGGCCGACCCCCTGAGGCCCGCCGGGGACGCCGTCCGCGTCGACACGAGCGGCATGACCGTCGAGGAGATGGTGGACGCGCTGGCCGGGGAAGTCCGGCGCCGCGTCCCGCCCGGCCCGGCCGCCGCCGGCGGCAAGGAGACGCCGTGACCGATTGGCGCGGCTACGGGTACGCGGCGTGCCGGCAGGTGGCGCGGGTGCTGTTCTGCGTCTTCTTCGGGATCCGCGTGTACCACCGCGAGCGGCTGCCGGCGTCGGGCGGCGTTCTGGTCGTATCGAATCACCAGAGTTATCTGGACCCTATACTTGTTGCCGTTGGCATGCCGCGGCCGTTTCACCCGATGGCGCGGGAGTCGCTGTTCCGGTTCCTGCCGTTCGCCCTGGTCATCCGGAGCCTGTACGCGTTTCCGGTGCGCCGGTCGACGGCCGACCTGGCGGCCGTCCGCGAGGCGATGCGGCGCCTCAAGCGGGGGGCCGTGGTGCTGATGTTCCCCGAGGGCACCCGCACGCGCGACGGCTCCATCGCCCCGCTGCACGGCGGCCCCGTGACGATTGCCGCACGCGCGGGCGTGCCGGTGGTGCCGGTGGTCATCGACGGGGCGTTCGAGGCCTGGCCGCGCGCGAGGCTCCTGCCCTGGCCGCATCCCATCCGCGTGGCCTTCGGCGAGGCGATTTCGGCCCAGGAGGCCGCCGCCGGAGACCCCGAGGCCCTCATGGACCTGCTGTGGCGCCGCATGCAGGACCTCCAGGCCGAACTGCGCCGCCTGCCGCGCGGCATCGTGTGAGGTGTGCCAATGAATGAGGGCGAAAGCAGGGAAGGCGCCGGCGTCCCGAGCATCGAGGTGGCCCAGGGCAGCGGCGTCTGTTTCGGCGTCCGGCGGGCCCTGGAGATGGCCGAGCAGGCCCTGGCCGGCGGGGCGCCCGTGTACTGCCTCGGGCCGCTCATCCACAACCCGCAGGAGGTGTCGCGCCTCTCGGGCAAGGGGTTCCGCGTCATCGGGGCGCTCGGCGAGGTGCAGGGCGGGGGCATCCTGCTCGTCCGCAGCCACGGCCTTCAGCCGGACATCGTGGCCGACGCCTGCCGCCGCGGCATGATGATCGTGGACGCCACGTGCCCGCTGGTGCGGCGGGTCCAGACCCTGAGCGTCGAACTTCAGCAGGCCGGGTACCACGTCGTCCTGGCCGGCGACGCCGCCCACCCCGAGGTCCGGGCCATCCAGGGGCACGCCCCGGCGACCGTGGTGGTGAGCGACCTGGAGGCCGCGCGGCGGGTGGAACTCACGGGCCGGGTGGCCCTGGTGAGCCAGACGACGTTTTCGCCGGAGGAGTTCCGGCGGATCGCCGCCGAACTGGTCATGCGCGACCTGCCGGAAGTGCGCGTCGTCAACACCATCTGCGCGGCCACGGTCGACCGGCAGCGGGCCGCGGCGGAACTGGCCGGCCGCGTCGACGTCATGCTGGTCATCGGCGGCCGCAACAGCGCCAACACCAACCGCCTGATGGAACGCTGTGCCGCGCGCGGCGTGACCACCTACCACGTCGAGGAGGCGGGCGAGGTGACGGCCGAGCAGTTGCGCGGCCGGAGGCGCGTGGGCATCGCGGCCGGCGCTTCGACCCCCCAGTGGATCATCGACGCCGTCTGCCGGCGGGTTAGGGTATTGCAATCCGAAATGGGCTAGCGTATAGTACGGATCTTTTGCGGACCGGCGGAGGTCCGCAATCCTCTTGGATAAGAGGGCGGCAAGTGGCCCGGCGTTCGGGCCCTGAAACGTCTTGCCGCGGCACAAGGACACGGGTTTTCAAGGTAACGCGGGCATGGCAAAGAGTCGGATTGAGCGGCAATACGGCCTCGGCGACGCCGAAATCGAATCGGAAGTGTCATCGATTCTGGGCAAGGTCCAGGAGGCCGACGGGCTGAAGCAACTTTACGAAGAATCCATCAAGGCGTTCGAGAGCGGCAGCGTGGTGTCCGGCCGCGTCGTCCGCGTGGTCGGCAGCGACGCCATCATCGACGTGGGTTTCAAGAGCGAGGGCTCGGTTCCGCTCGAGGAATTCGAGGGGGCCAAGGTCGAGGTGGGCCAGCAGGTGGACGTGCTGCTGGAGGCCGTGGAGGACGAAACCGGCCTCGTCATCCTCTCCAAGCGCAAGGCCGACCGCATCAAGGGCTGGGAACGCGTCCTCACGCAGTACAAGGAGGGCGACGTCGTCAAGGGCCGCGTCAGCCGCAAGATCAAGGGCGGCCTCCTGGTGGACATCGGGGTGCCGGTGTTCCTGCCGGCGAGCCAGGTGGACATCCGCCGCCCGGCCGACGTCTCGCATTACATCGGGCAGGAGATCTCCTGCAAGATCCTGAAGATCGACGCCGACCGGCGCAACATCGTCGTGTCTCGCCGGCGCCTCATCGAGGAGGAGCGCGAGCAGGCGAAGCGGCGGCTGCTGTCGGAGATGCACGTCGGCCAGTTGCGCGACGGCGTCGTCAAGAACATCGCCGATTTCGGCGCGTTCGTCGACCTGGGCGGCATCGACGGCCTCCTGCACATCACCGACATGGCCTGGGGCCGCGTGGGCCATCCCAGCGACGTCGTCTCCATCGACCAGAAGGTCCAGGTCAAGGTCCTCTCGATCGACCGCGAAAAGGAAAAGGTGGCCCTGGGCCTGAAGCAGAAGGGCCCGTCGCCGTGGCACGACATCGAGGTCCGCTACCCCGTGGGCTCGAAGGTCAAGGGCGGGGTCGTCAACATCACCCCCTACGGCGCGTTCGTGAAACTCGAGGAGGGCATCGAGGGCCTCGTGCACGTGAGCGAGATGTCGTGGACCCGCCGCGTCAACCACCCGTCCGAGGTCGTCAACGTCAGCGACGAGGTCGAGGTCGTCGTCCTGGCCATCGACAAGGCCAAGCAGGAAATCAGCCTCGGCATGAAGCAGACCGAGGTCAACCCCTGGACGCTCGTGAAGGAAAAGTACCCGCCCGGCACGGTGGTCGAGGGCACGGTCCAGAATCTGGCCAACTACGGGGCGTTCGTCGAGATCCAGGATGGCATCGACGGCCTCCTGCACGTCACGGACATGTCGTGGACGCAGAAGATCGGCCACCCGTCGGAGGTCCTCGAGAAGGGACGCAAGGTCAGGTGCGTCGTCCTCAGCGTCGACCAGGACAAGAAGCGCGTGGCCCTGGGCCTGAAGCAGATGGAAGAGGATCCCTGGGAGCACAAGATCCCCGAGAAATACGTGGCGGGCGAGATCATTCGCGGCAAGGTGACCAAGGTCACGAACTTCGGCGTCTTTGTCGAACTGGAACCGGGCCTCGAGGGTCTGCTCCACGTCTCGGAGTTGGCGGACCACAAGGTCGAGAGTCCGGAAGACATCGTCAAGCCGGCCCAGGAACTCGAGGTCAAGATCCTCCGCGTGGATGTGGGCGAGCGGAAGATCGGCCTCAGCCTCAAGCGCGTCCAGTGGGCGGCCCAGGAGCAGGCCCCGCAGGCCGCGCCCGTCGAGGAGAAGCCGGCGCCCCGGATGGGCGGCATCCAGCACGTCGAGGACGAGGCCTCGCTCGATGCCGACGGCACGATCCTGTTCGGCACCGTTCTGCCGGCGGCGCGCGAGGCCGATGCGCCGGACGAGCCGGCGCCTGAAGGCGGGCCGCAGGCCGAGGCCGGGCCGGCGCCCGAAGACGAACCGAAGGCGCCCGAAGACGAAAAGAAGGCGGACGAAGACGAAAAGAAGGCGGACGAAGACGAAAAGAAGGCGGACGAAGACGAAAAGAAGGCGGACGAGGGGTCCGCCCCGCAGGGCTAGCGCGAACGCGAAATTCGTATTGCGTCACTCATAGGGGATTTCTTCCCATCGCTCGTGCTACGTAGCGAAGAGGCATCCGGCCTTCGCAGCCGAAGCGGCTGCTTCGGCGGAGTAGGCTCGCTACTTCGCAGAGTAGCACCGGGTGGCAGGCTCTGGGCATGCCACCCCGTAACTGACGCAGTACCGAAATTCCGAAAAAGGGCTTGCCTTGCGCGGGCGTGCGCCGTTACAATTCAGGTGCACTGTCAGGGGTGTTCACCAGGAAGTAATCGCATCGTTGGGCACGCCGCCTTCCAGGGCGGAAGGGGGGCAACTGCGGTTGCTTCGTCGATGGCCGCGCCGGGCCAGAGACGCTGAGGGGTGTGGGTATGGATTCCGGCCTCCAGTTGTACCTGCGAGAGATCAACCAGACGTGTCTGTTGACGGCCGACGAGGAGACCACCCTGGCCCGGCGCATCCGCAAGGGCGACCTCCAGGCCCGCGACGAGATGATCCGCTGCAACCTGCGCCTGGTGGTCTCCATCGCCAAGAACTACACCCGCCGCGGCCTCAGCCTGCTGGACCTGATTGAAGAGGGGAACCTGGGCCTCCTGAGGGCCGTGGAGAAGTACGACCCGAACCAGGGCTGCCGCCTCTCGACCTACGCCTCGTGGTGGATCCGGCAGTCCATCAAGCGCAGCCTCCTCAGCGCCGTGAAGCCCGTGGAGATGCCGGCCTACATGGTGGAGATGATCAACAAGTGGCGGCGGACGGCGGTGCAGTTGGAGTGCGAGTTGGGCCGGCCGCCGTCGCAGGAAGAGATCGCGCGCGGCATGGGGATCTCGCAGCAGAAGGTGGAGGTCATCGCCCGGGCCGCGCGGGCCTTCAGTTCGCCCTTCCAGGCGGTCTCCGAGGATTCCGATTGGTCGCTCTCGGACAGGGTGGCCGACGAGGAGACCCGCAGCCCGGCCGACGTCCTGGTGGACACCCGCCGCGCTGAGGCCGTCCGGCGGCTGCTGGCGGCCATTGACGACCGGGCCTCCGATATTCTGCGCCTCCGCTTCGGCCTCGACGGCAACGAGCCGATGACCCTGAAGGAAATCGGCGAACAGGTAGGCCTGACGCGCGAGCGGGTCCGCCAGATCGAACACGATACATTAAAATGCATCACTGAGGCGATCCACAGCCAGGAAGCGGACGTCGGCGCCGCCGCCCACTGACCCCCTCTTGGCCAGGCTTCCCGACCGAGGGTGATTCCCGATAAGCCCCGTCAGGCCCTCTTGGCGGAACAAGGAGAACCCGAATGGCCGGTCGCACCCCGCCCGTTGACCTCAAGAAGTGCATCCGCAGCATCCCGGATTTCCCCAAGCCGGGCATCATGTTCCGCGACATTACGCCCCTCTTGAGGGACCCGGCCGCGTTCCGCGAGGCCGTCCGCCGCATGTGCGAGCCGCATCCCAGGGGCTCCGTGGACGTGGTCATCGGGGCCGAGTCGCGCGGGTTCATCTTCGCCGGCGCCATGGCCCTGGAACTGGGGGCGGGGTTCGTGCCCGTCCGCAAGAAGGGCAAGTTGCCCTTCAAGACCACCTCCGCCACCTACGACCTGGAGTACGGCACCGACACGCTCCAGATGCACACTGACGCCGTCGGCGGCGGCACGCGCGTGCTCATGGTCGATGACCTCCTGGCGACCGGCGGCACGATGGCCGCCTGCTGCCGCATGGTCCAGGAGGCGGGCGGCCGCATCGTGGGCATCGAGTTCCTGATTGAACTCGGGTTCCTCAAGGGCCGCGACAAACTCGCCGGCTATCCTCTGCGCTCGCAGATCGTTTTCGACAACGAGTTGCCGTAGGGCCTTCTCCGGGTGCGCGCAACCCGAATGGGCACGACCTGGCGCTGGTCCTCCGGCCAGCGCAAAACCTCGAAACCACGGCAAGTATTGACTTCGATACGGCAGACGAGTAGCCTCATGTCGCGCGGCACAAGATGGATCAGGCTTAATTGAGATGCGCGCTGGCGGCTAGGAGGGTCTTGGCGCATGGCCATGACAATAGCCGAAATGGAATCTCACCACGCTTCGTACGATTCCCTCGTTGAGCAGGCCCAGTCGGCATTGCGCGAAAAGCGCTACTACGAGGCCGTACAGTTGGCAATCGCCGCAGGGGAGCATATCGACGGCATGATCCAATATGAGACCAAGCGGGTGAGCGCTCAGATTAGCCGAATCTATGGCATGGAGATTGTGCTGAGGTATGCCCCTCTGCTTCTTGATTTGAGAAGCCTGGACCAATTGGGACAACTCCTGGCACAGTGCAGGCGAATCGAGAAGAATGTATCCACGGACTACAAGCAGGCGCTGGCCGGGGCAAGGATACGCCTGTGGCAGTGCCACCGGTTGTGGGACCTATTGGAGACAACATCCGAAAGTCGGCAGGATGAAATGCGCCAACTGCTGGGGGGCGATCAGGAAGAGTGGCGGCGCATCGCCGGGGAATGGGAAACAATGGGGCTCCTGCGGCGTAAGCGTGATGGGGGGACATATCGCCTGTCGTTGATGACGATGATGGATGAGCCGGTCAAGGCCAAGTGCCCGTCCTGCGGCGCATTGGCGGAAGGCGCCAAGGTGCAGTTCCTGGAAAGGATTTGCTGTTCGACATGCCGGGAGCCCGTTCTTTTCGTGATGCTTACGCAGTGACGGCAGAATGCCGGAGAGGAGCGCCAAATGATCTACGTAGTCATTTTTTTCCTCTTGGGGTTCGCTGGGGGGGCCTCGACTGCCTACGTTGCCTTGATGCCTAAGCGAGGTGCACTGCTATCGGAGAGACAGAAGCAGGACGCGCGGGCCAAATCGCTCCAAGCGGCTTCAGAGGCCCTGGTGCAACGAGAGACCCAATTTGCCACTTCAATGATGGCGCGCAAGGGCGAGTTTGAGCATTTCATGGCCGCTCGCCAGCGCGGAGTTGATGAAGTCAAAGCCACCCTTGAGGCTCAGCAGAAGGAATTCGACGCGCGTGCCGTGTCTTATTCGGAAATGGTGAAAGAGAACGCCATTCTTAAGCGAGACCTGCTAAGCTTGGGCGTCAATGTGAGGAAGCTCACGCTGGACCGCCAGAATCAGCACGAGGCGCAGCAGGCGCTTGACGAGCGATGCAAGGAACTGGGAACGCGCTACCTTAAGGAAAACGTAAAGTGGCTAGGCGCCACGCTCACGGCAAACAACTTCGCCGCTTGCAAACAACGGTTGCTTGATGTCATTGAAAGGTGCCGCGGCGTTGGCCTGCCTGTGCCGGATACGCAGCAATCAGCCTTGATCGCCGACCTGAAAGCCGAATTTGAGCGGCTGGTCAAGGCCGCGTTTGAACGCGAAGAGCAGGCAAGGATCAGGGCCCGGATCCGCGAGGAACAGAAAGTGCAGAACGAAATCGACCGCGAGTTGAAGCAATTGGATCGCGAACGCGCTGCCATTCAGGCGGCCCTTGACAAGGCACTTGCGCAAGCCAGGGGTGAGCACAACGAGGAAGTCGAACGCTTGAAGGCTAGGCTGGCCGAGGCCGAGCAGAAGGCGGAGCGTGCGAAGTCCCGCGCCGAAATGACCAAGTCCGGGTATGTTTATGTCATCTCCAACCTGGGATCTTTCGGCGAGAACGTGTTCAAGATCGGCATGACCAGAAGACTGGAACCTTTGGACCGCGTCAGAGAATTGGGCGACGCGTCCGTTCCGTTCCCATTTGATGTCCACATGATGATTTCGTCTGAGGACGCACCCAAACTGGAGAATGCGCTGCATCGCGAACTGCACACGGATCGGCTTAACAAGGTCAAGCCGCGCAAGGAGTTCTTCAAGGCAAGCGTAGATCGCATCCGCGAGATCGTGCTGAAGAACCATGGCGAGGTTGAGTACGTCGCCGATATGGAGGCCCTGCAATATCGCCAGAGCCTCGGTATGTCGGAAGAAGACGCTGAGTACATTGAGAAGGTCTTCGACGCTGCCGAGGAAGAAGAGGAACCCATCCAGGACGACGCGTAGTGCGTGACTGCGCGGAGCGCCTGATCTCGCTGGAATCGGGCCGACACGTCACCGGTCGGCGTTGTGGGCCAACCGATCAGCGCATACCTATGCACACACCGGCGTAGGGATGCCACCCCACGTGGGTCCTCATGCGCCGCTTGCCGGGCGGGCCTTGGCGCGAGCCCTTGCCATGGCGGGCTTGGGCTTGCGGTCGCGTTCGCCCGGCCCGGCGGCGCCTTTCCAGTCGACCGGCTTCGGCGACCACTCTTTCGCCAGGGCCAGCGGCAGGACTTCCTCCATTTCGCGGACGTAATGGAACGTCATATCTTTACGGATGTCCTTCTGGATTTCCTGGACGTCCTTGCGGTTTCGCTCCGGCAGGATGAGCGTGCGGATGCCCGCCCGCCGGGCCGCCAGCACCTTTTCCTTGATGCCGCCCACCGGCAGCACGAGGCCCCTGAGGGTGATCTCGCCTGTCATGGCCACCGTGGGGCGGACGCTGTGCTGCACCAGGAGCGACATCAGGGCCGTGAAGATGGTGATGCCTGCGCTCGGGCCGTCCTTGGGCGTGGCGCCCTCGGGAATGTGGATGTGCAGGTCGCTCTTGCGGAAGACCTTCGGGTCGATGCCCCACTGCTGGGACCGCGAGCGGATGTACGACAGGGCCGCCTGGGCCGATTCCTTCATCACCTCGCCCAACTGGCCGGTCAGGTTCACCTGGCCGGTGCCGGGCATGCTGGTGGCCTCGATGAAGAGGATGTCGCCGCCGACGGGGGTCCAGCCCAGGCCGGTGGCCACGCCGGGCGTGCTGGTGCGCAGTTTGACCTCCGGCAGGAACTGCTCCGGGCCGAGGAACTTCGAGATGTTCCTGGGCGTCACGACGGTGGGCCGTTTTTCGCCTGAGGCCACCTTCCGGGCCACGCCGCGGCAGATGCCGGCGATCTGGCGCTCCAGGTTCCGCACCCCCGCCTCGTGCGTGTAGTAGCGGGTCAGGTGCCTCAGCCCCCCCGGCGTAAAGCGCAGTTGCCGCGTCCAGAGGCCGTGCTCCTTGCGCTGTCGCGGCACGAGGTAGCGCTGGGCGATGGCCAGTTTCTCATCCTCCACGTAGCCGGCCAGGTTGATGACCTCCAGCCGGTCCTTCAGGGCGGGCGGCACGGGGTCCAGCATGTTTGCCGTGGCGATGAACAGCACCTTCGACAGGTCGAACGGCACGTCCAGGTAATGGTCGGTGAACGAGTGGTTCTGCTCGGGGTCCAGCACCTCCAGCAGGGCGCTGGTGGGGTCGCCGTGCCAGTCGTGGGCGAGTTTGTCGACCTCGTCGAGCATGAAGACGGGGTTGTTGACGGCGGCCTTGCGGATTTCCATGACGATGCGTCCCGGCAGGGCGCCGACGTAGGTGCGGCGGTGTCCGCGGATCTCGGCCTCGTCCCTCAGGCCGCCCAGGCTGATGCGGATGAACCGCCGGCCCATGGCCCGCGCGATGCTCTGGCCCAAACTGGTCTTGCCCACGCCGGGCGGCCCGACGAAGCACAGGATCGGGCCTCGCAGGCTGGCCCGCAGTTTGCGCACCGCCAGGAACTCCAGGATCCGCCTCTTGGGCTGCTGGAGGCCGTAATGGTCGCGGCGGAGGATGCGCTCGGCCTCCGCCAGGTCGATGCGGTCCTCGGTGCTCTTGGTCCACGGCATCTCGGCGAGGTATTCCAGGTAGGTGCGGATGACGTTGAAGTCGGGCGACTGGACGGGCATGGCCTCCAGGCGCTTCAGTTCCCTCTCGGCCTCGGCCCGGACCTTGTCGGGCATGCCGGCGGCCTCGACGTCGGCCCGCAGTTGCGTCATGAGCGAGGTTTTTTCGTCGGTCTCGCCCAGTTCCTTCTGGATGGCCTTGAGTTGTTCGCGCAGGTAGTATTCCTTCTGGGTTTCCTCGATGTGGCCGCGCGCCTCGGACTGGATCTTGCTGGCCAGTTCCAGGACCTCGATTTCGCGCTGCATCAGTTCCGCGACGGTGCGGAGCCGCTGGGCCACGTGGGGCTCTTCCAGGAGGCCCTGCTTCTTGGCCATGTCGATGTTCATGTTGGCGGCGATGAAGTCCGCCAGTTGGCCGGGCGACTCGATCGACCCGACGACCGCCACGGCCTCCTGCGGGATGCGCGGCGAAAGTTCGATGATGCGGCTGATGAGGTTGCGCGCCGTGACGACCAGGGCGTCGAACTCCGCCCCGTGCTCCACGAGGTCCGGCATCGGCGACACGTTGGCCCGGTAGTACGGGTTGCTCTGCGTGAAGGCTTCCGTCCGCACGCGCCCGATGGCCTGCACGATGACCGTCTGCGCGTCGTCGGGCATCCGCACCAGTTTCAGGACCCGCACCGCGCAGCCGACGGGGCAGAGGCCCTCCAGCGGCGGCTCTTCCTGCGAGGCGTCCTTCTGCGTGACGACCGCCAGCAGCCGGTCGCCCAGCATCACGTCCTGCACCAGGGCCAGGCTCCGCCGCCGCCCGATCGTCAGCGGCTGGATGATGCCCGGAAACAGCACCGTCTCGCGTATCGGCATCACCGGCAGCGACGCGGGGATGGTCACGCCTTCCGCGGCCCGGCCGGGGGCGCCTTCGACCGGCGGCTTCTGGATCTTCAGTTCGTCCGTCACGCTCTTCACTCTCCTGGGGCCGGCGGTCGCCCGGGTTCCGGCCGGCTCGCGCCGCGCTTCGGGACCGTGATGTAGAGCAGGCCTTCCCGGTGCCGGGCCGACACGGCCGTCTCGTCGGCGTCCGGGGGCAGGGGCAGGCGCCGGCAGAAGTGGCCCTGCTCGATCTCCATCTGGTGCACGCGGACCTTGTCGCGGCAGGTGGGGTCGCCGCGCCATCCCGCCACCGTCAGGTCGTGGTCCTCGGTGTAGACCTCGATGTCGTTGCGGCGGACGCCGGCCAGTTCCACGATGATCTCGTACCGGTCCGCCGTTTCGCTGATGTTCACGGCCGGCGTCCAGTCGGACGATTGGCCGGCCAGCGAGAAACCCGACTGGAGGACCTTGTGCATGAGGCTCGACATGTGGCGGGCCAGGTGGGCCAGGTCCTCGTGGCCCCCGGCGAGGCTGATTCGGTGCATCGGTTGCCCCTTAAGCGGCACGCATTGGACCTAGAGTCCATCATACCCCATCCGCCGGGGCCATACAACCGTGCTCCGCATGGGCAGGCAAGCCATCGACTGGAATGCCGCGCGGCGTAACCCCTGAGTTACGGCTGCTTGTACTCTCTGAGCCGGGTGGCATGCCCAAGCCTGCCCGCCTGGGCGGGCACGCTGTTTGCTGGGCATGCTCGTTCGACATGCCAGCAAGCATGCCCACAGCCTGCCCGCCGGGGCGGGCGTACGGCGGCGTGGGCATGCCACCCGGCCTGTGCTTAGCGCGGAGCGCCGTGCCACACTCGCTATTGCGGCTCACGCGAAAGGCGCTAAACACGTACGCGCACCCACGCGCAGCACTGCCCGCCGCAGGGCGCCCTGGGTATAATGTCTCGCTGCAAGCAAAGGCAGGAACTCAACAGGATGCCCGAGGACGTTTTCGACATCGTGGTCGTTGGCGGCGGCCATGCCGGGTGCGAGGCCGCCCTGGCCGCAGCGCGCCTCGGCGCACGCACCGCCCTGGTGACACTCTGCGCCGAGCGCATCGCCCAGATGTCGTGCAACCCGGCCATCGGGGGCCTGGCCAAGGGCCAGATCGTCCGCGAGATCGATGCCCTCGGCGGCTGGATGGCCCGCATCGCCGACGCCACGGCCATCCAGTACCGCCTCCTGAACCGCAGCAAGGGCCCCGCCGTCCGCAGCCCCCGCGCCCAGTGCGACCGCCAGGCCTACGCCCGCGCCATGCAGGCCGTGCTCGGCGACCTCACCGTTCTCGAAGAGGTTGTGTCCGAGGTGCTCGTCGAGGGCGGGCGCGTCACCGGCGTCCGCTGCGAGAGCGGCCGCACGCTGGCGGCCCGCGCCGTCATCCTGACCACCGGCACGTTTCTGCGGGGCGTCCTCCACCTGGGCACGAGAATGTGGCCCGGCGGCCGCCTCGGCGAGCCTGCGGCCGAGAACCTCTCGGCCGGCCTCCAGCGGCTGGGCCTTGCCCTGGCGCGACTGAAGACCGGCACGCCCCCGCGCGTCGACGGCCGCACCCTCGACTACTCGCGCCTGGCCGAGCAACCCGGCGACCCCGACCCCGTGCGCTTCTCCTTCGACCCGCCCGCGCCCGCTGCCGCCGCCGCGCCCGCCGCCGAGCCCGCCGCCCCCGCCGCCGAGCCCGTGTGCGAGCCCGACGCGGGAGCGTCGGGTTATCCTCCCCGTCCCTCGCCCTCTTCCCCGTGGGTCTCCTGCTGGATGACCGAGACCACGCCGGCCGTCCACGCCCTCATCCGGGCCAACCTCGACCGCGCCCCGATGTACACCGGCCAGATTAAGTCCGTCGGCCCGCGCTATTGCCCCAGTTTGGAGACCAAGGTCGTGCGCTTTGCCGACCGCCAGCGCCACCAGGTCTTCCTGGAACCCGAGGGCCGCGACACGCACGTCGTCTATTGCAACGGCATATCGACAAGCCTGCCTGAGGATGTCCAGGACGCCGTCGTCCGCGGCATCCCCGGCATGGAGCGTGCGGCCATTCTCCGCTACGGGTACGCCATCGAGTACGACTTCGTCCCGCCCACGCACATCCAGGCCACGCTCGAGGCCAAGGCCGTCGGCGGCCTCTACCTGGCCGGGCAGATCAACGGCACCAGCGGCTACGAGGAGGCGGCCGGGCAGGGCCTCCTGGCGGGCATCAATGCCGCGAGGGCACTCCAGGGCCGACCGCCCGTCGTCCTCCGCCGCGACCAGGCCTACATCGGCGTCCTCATCGATGACCTCGTGACCAAGGGCACCGAGGAACCCTACCGCATGTTCACCAGCCTGGCCGAGTACCGGCTCATGCTGCGGCACGACAACGCCGACCGCCGCCTCATGCCCATCGGCCGCGAGGTCGGCCTCGTGCCGGATGAGGCCTGGCGCCGCCTCCAGGAAAAGGAGCGGCAGATTGCCGGGGTCCAGGCCGTCCTCCGCCGCACGCGCCAGGGCGGCCGCACGCTGGAGGACATCCTGCGGCGGCCGGAGGTCGCGTGGCAGACGCTCATGGCCGAGACGCCCGGCCTGGCCGCCCTCGCGGCCTCGCCCGAGGCCTGGCAGCAGGTGGAGATCGAGGCCAAGTACGCCGGGTACCTTGCCCGGCAGCAGGCCCAGA
>Ga0315291_10004356_pt1 | contig 18041 bp, 11 predicted proteins | sample YL17G12_20_MG_FD_203070 | JGI IMG/M metagenome (GOLD analysis project Ga0315291, IMG submission 203070) | Sediment microbial communities from Yellowstone Lake, YNP, Wyoming, USA - YL17G12_20 | ecosystem: Environmental > Aquatic > Freshwater > Lake > Sediment | place: USA: Wyoming | collected...
CCTTCCTCATCCGTCAGCGGCGGCAGCGGGCCGCGGTACGACTTGCCGGGCATGCGCATCGTGCAGAAAAGCCCAATGGCCAGGACAGCCGGAAGCAGGCCGCAGAGGACGAGCGCCCGCGCACAGCCCCACCGCCCTCGCGGCAGCCACCTCACCGCGGCACCCTCCCGCGCGAGCCCGCGGCTCCGCCGCTCAGGCGCGCTCAACCTTGATCGTGCGGCCGCAGCCCTTGCACTGGATCTCGGGCGCGCTGAAGTTCGGGCTCAGGTTCACCGTCCGGCCGCACGGGCAGCGGAGCGATTGCCACTTCCCCGGCGTGTACTGGCACGTGTAGCCGGCTGCCTCGGTCGGCTCGCCCTTCAGCGGCGGGATGACGCCGTCCTCCCCGGCCGCTTCGAGGCTCGCGGCGGCAGCAGCCGCAACGGCTGCCGCCTGCGGGACGGGAACGCCCCGTCCGCAGCGCGGGCACTGGACCTCGTCTCCCTTCTGGCCGGGCGGCACCTTGATCTTCAGCCCGCAGGCGCACTGGAGGAACAGGAACCCTCCCATGCGGTGGAGGATATCCACGGTCTCGCGGGCCTTGTCCAGGTCTTCCGGCTCGGGCTCAGGCGAGGGCGGACGGACGCCCACCGGCCTGGACTGGGCCATCGTTGCGGCGCCGATGACGCCCGTGCCGTGAAGCTTCTCGTAGGCGGCCTGGTAGTCTGCGAAGGCCGCCCCGCCCGCCATGGAGCGCAGCACCCGGACGCGGTCCTCCGTGGGCGGGTGCGTGCTGAAGAGGCCGCTGACGGACGATGTCGCTTCGCGCGGGTTGACGGTGAACATCGGCGCCACGGCGCGGTTGACCTTGGTCATCAGGGGCGCGCCGGTGGAGATCTTCTCCAGCGCCGAGGCGAGGCCCTCCGGGTAGCGGGTGAAAGCCGCGCCGCTCGCGTCGGCCAGGTATTCCCGGCGCCGCGAGCAGGCGAAGTACAGGATCTGCGCAATGATCGGAGCGAGGATGGCGAACGCCAGTGCGACCACCACGAGGATGAGCTGCGCCTGCCCGCCGCCCCGGCCTCCGCGGCGGCGGCCGGCGCCCGAGTAGAACATCGTGCGCGTGAAGATGTCCGCGATAAGGATGATCGCGCCCATCATCACACCGGCCAACATCATGAAGCGCGTGTCGTAGTTCTTTATGTGGCCGATCTCGTGCGCCACGACGCCCTGCAGCTCATCCCGGTTGAGTCGCATCAGCAGGCCGGAGGTCACCGCCACGGCTGAGTTGTCCACCGTGCCGACGGCGAAGGCGTTCGGGGCGTCGGTGTCCATGATGTAGACCTTCGGCATCTTCGGCAGGCCGGCCGCGATGGTCATCTCCTCGACGACGTTGAACAGCACGGGATGGTCGTCGTGCTGGATCTCGCGGGCGTTGACGCTCCCCAGCAGTATGCCGCTTCCCGCCACTGAGGCCGTCAACCAGAGCACGAGCCAGAGCATGACGGCGACGGCGACGCCGGGATACTGCCCGCCGGGGACCAGGACGCCGCCGATCAGGTAGCCCAGCGCGACCAGCACCGCCGCCATCGCGAGGACCAGGAAAACCGACCGCCGCTTATTGGACGCAATCGCTTCCCACATGGCCCTTCAAACCGTGCTCTTGCTCATTCCTGTGCGTCGGTCGGCCCGCAAACACGAGGACGAGTCGCGCCGGAAGCTCCGGCGCGACTAGGGCGTCACACTCCACTCAGAACTTCACCTCCGGCACGGCCCGCTCCTCGGCGGCCTGGAGCTCGAACAGATCCATCTGCGTGAAGCTGAACATGCCGGCCATGATGTTCGTCGGGAAGCTCTGAACGCGGATGTTGAAGTTCATGACCTGGTCATTGTAGAACTGCCGCGCGAAGCTGATCTTGTTCTCGGTCGAGGAGAGTTCCTCCTGGAGGGCCAGGAAGTTCTGGTTGGCCTTCAGGTCCGGGTAGCGCTCGACCACCATGAAGAACTGGCCGAGGGCGTTCGTCAGCCCCTGCTCGGCTTTCGACGCCTGGCCGGCGCCGCTTGCCTGCATGGCCCGGCTGCGGGCCTCGGTCACGGCCTCCAGCGTGCCGCGCTCGTGCTTCACGTAGCCTTTGGCCGTCTCCACGAGGTTCGGGATCAGGTCATGCCGGCGCTTGAGTTGGACGTCGATCTGCGCCCAGGCGTTCTTGACCTGGTTGCGCAGCCGGATCAAACCGTTGTACATCCCGATCAGCCACAGGATCACGATGACGGCAAACGCCACGATCACGAGCAGAACGATCAGTGCCGCCCCCATCTGCTTACCTCCCTCCTTGCTTCGGGTTGCCTTTTCCCTTCTTAGGCCCGCCAAGCTCGGCGAAGAAGCGGGCGAGCACGTTTTGCCCGTCCGCGCCGGCTGCCTCCACCACCGCCGGCAACTCGCCCCGGTCGAACCAGAGCCCGTCGCCGCCGGGGCACCTGTCAATGACGATCGGCTGCGCCGCCCCGGTCTGCACCGTGAGGAGCCGCTTCCGGCAGACGGGGCAGCGCCGGGCGGCTCCCGGCTCTGCCGGTTCGCCCTTCTCCTTCTCCAGCGCAGCGAGCAGGTCGGCGTGCAGGGCGCCTGCCTTCCGGCCGATGAGCGCAAGTTCCCCCGAGTCGAGCCAGACGCCGCCGCACTTCGGGCAGTAGTCCACCTCGACCTGCTCGAACTCCAGGACGAACATCTCCACGTCGTCACAGACCGGGCACAACATGCCTGGCGCCTCCGCGGACACGGTCAAGCAGTATAATACAGCCCGTCCTTGACAAGCGCAACAGGGCCGGGCCTCGCGCCGGGCCCTCATCATATATCCGGACCAGAACGCGCAGCCATAACACAAAAAAGGCAGGATCCGTTGGTCCGATGGCACAAGTCAGCATACTGCTCTGCGCCGCGATGCTCGCCCACGGCATATCCGAGGTGAGGGACGGCCCGGCGCGCGTGACGCTGCGCACCGAGCGCATGACGCTCGCCCTCGACAAGGAGCGCAAGGGCGCCGTCGTCTCGCTCGTGGACGCCGCGACCGGCCAGGAGTTCATTGCGCCCCAGGCGGCGCCCGACCTCTTCTTCCTCGCCCTCTCCGATCCCGGCGACATCTCGGGCAAGCTCCTGTGGGTCGGCAGCGGCAGCGCGGAGTCCGTCACCTGGTCTGTGGAAGCCCGCGGCGCGACGAAGCTCGCACGCATGGTCTTCAGCGGACTCGGGGGCCGCCGGCTGCGCGCCGAGTGCACCGTCTCCGCGGCCGAGGGGGACGATGCGGCGCTCTGGCGGATCACCGTGAGCGGCGACGAGCACCTCATGCTGGAGGACGTGGGTTACCCCGTGCTCAGTCTCCGCACGCCGCTCGCAGACGGGACCGACCAGAGCGCCTTCGTCGCGGGGCTCACGAAAGGCGGCGTCTACCGCGCGCCGAGCCGCTGGCCCGCCGGCTCGACTATCTATGCGAGGCAGCCCGGCGGGCTGGCCGCGCAGTTCGCCTGCTACTACGGTCCGCGCGCCGGGCTGTATTCAGCCACGCGGGATACCAAGGGCTACCCCAAGGTGCTCCAAGTCCGGCGCACGGAATCCGGCCTCGAATGGGTGTGGCGCCGGCAGTGCTGCCACAACCTGTCCACGGCCTTCGAGCCGGGCTATGAGGTCGCCCTGACCACGTTTGGCTCCCCCGACGCGGGCCGGCTGACGGACTGGCGCGACGCGGCGGACGTGTACAAGGCGTGGGCCCTGAAGCAGCCCTGGTGCGCCCGCCCCCTTGCCCGGCGCGATGACCTGCCGGCCTGGCTGCTGGAAGGTCCCGCCATGGTGCGCTTCGACCGCGGCTGGCTCTCGCGCCCGGAACGGATCGAGCAATGGCTGAGGGACTACTATCAGGCGCGCTTCCCGCAGGGCCCGCTGATCGTGGCCTTCTGGGGATGGGAGCGCGTGGCGCCCTGGATATCGCCCAAGTACTTCCCGCCCCACCCCTCGGAGGAAGGGCTGCGGAAGTGTGTGGAATCGGTGCGCGGCGTGGGAGGCCATCCCTTCTTTTGGCCGTCGGGGTACCACTGGGCGGCCACCTTCGGCAAGCGCCCGGACGGGACGTTCGACTGGGACGACCGCGCCGACTTCGAGAAGACCGGCCTGCCCCATGCCATCAGGAACCGCGACGGCGCCCCCTGGTCATGGGACCCGCCGTGGCTGAATGGCGGCACTAACTATGCGCTCTGTCGAGGCGATCCGTGGACGCGCCGCTGGCTCGACGACATCGCCGCCGAACTGACCAAGCGCGGCGCCGACCTGATCCAGGTGGACCAGGTGGTGGGCGGCGGCGCGCCAGGCGAGGGGCGCTGTTACAGCTCGCAGCACGGCCATCCTCCCGGCCCGGGCGTCTGGGACTCCGAGGCCTTCGGCGAGCAGTTGCGCACGATGCGGGAAGCGTGCAGGCGGGTCAACCCGGACATCGTGCTCGGCTTCGAGGAGCCGCAGGAACTCTTCATCCAACGCGTGGGCATCCAGGACTACCGCGATTGGGAGATGCCGTGGGCGCCGCCGGAGCCCCAGGAGCGCGCCTCCGTGTTCGGGTACCTCTACCACGAGTTCGTGCCCTGCTTCCAGAGCGTCCCCCGCCCCGACGACAGGCTGATGACGGCCTACTGCCTGGTGAACGGCGAGATCCCCCACGTCGCGCCCCACTGGCCCGTCGAGCCGTCGCCCGCCCTGCGCAACGGAGGCTTCGAGGACTGGACGGACGGCGCACCCGAAGGCTGGGAGCAGGTCAGGGGCTACCGTGGCCAGCTCTACGCCGGACGGTCCAGCCCCGACGAGACGGTCAAGCATACAGGCAACAGAAGCCTCCGTCTGGAGAACGACGGCGCCGACGACATCGGGCAGGTCTCCCAGAACGTGGCCGTGGGCCCCGGCGCCCTGCAGGCGGGCCGGACCTACAGGCTCAGCCTGTGGTCCCTGGCGCCGGAGCTTTCGAGAGCGAACAACGTCATCGTGGGGGCGTTCGACCCCGACTGGAAGGCGCTGGGGTCGTGGAGCATACCTCTGGTTCATGGCAACGAATGGCACCGCGGCGAAGTGGCGTTCAGCATCCCCCAGGGCGCCGTGCGGCTCCGCATCATGCTCCACGTCATGGGGCCGGCGAAGGTCTGGATGGACGACGTCGGGTTGGAAGAGCAGGATGCGGACGGTGCCCGCCGGACCGTGATGCTGGCGGGCCTGCCGGCGGACCACGAGTTGGCGCTCCAATGGGTGCGGCTCTTCCGCGGCGAGGGCCGACCGTACCTGCTGCTCGGCAGGATGCTGCACCCGCCGCCCCTGACCGGCGCCATGGGCAGCGGAAGCACTGCCGCCGAGAGGCCGGCCATACTTCACAACGCTTACCGCGCCCCTGACGGCACGGAGGCCGTCATCGCCCTGAACGCCACGGACGAGCCGCAGGAGTGCGTCCTGACGTGGCGCGGCGGGGACAGGGCTCTGTCTTTCAGGCCGTGGGAAGCCAAGCTCATCCGGTGACGCCGCGTTCCGCCTGGCGGGCCGGCCCGGGCAATCCGGCCTTCGTAGCGGGCTACTGGGCGGGGGCGGGGGAGTCGGGCGCCTTCTCGACCTGGCGCAGGCGCTCTTCGAGCTGCTGCACGCGAGCGCGAAGGAGGCGGTTCTCCTCGAGCAGGGCGGAGACCTTGTCCTGTTCTCGCGCGTAGGCCTCGGACGAGAGGAACGGGCTGATGACCTTGCGCCACGGCGCCTGAACGAACTCGCCGCTCTCCTTGCGCAGGCCCCCGCAGATCAGGATCGGCCGGGGTCCCGTCTCCACCTGGACCGCCTTCACTTCCTTGCCACGCAGGAGCTTGATGCTGACCGGGTGCCCCGGCCCGGCCTCTGCCACCTGGTGCACCAAGGCGGCGGGGCTGTCTATGATGGCGTCATCTATCTGGAGCAGGATGTCGTCCGCCTCGATGCCCGCCGCCTGGGCAGGCGACTTCTCCAGGACGGCTTTGACGCGAACGCCCTCGCGGTCGCCCGGCTCCTGGATGACGGCGAGGCCGAGCCACCCGAGCCGACGGGACTTGGCCTCTCTTAGTTGCGCGAGGATCGGCGCCAGCCTGTCGGCGGGCAGGGCAAGGCAGTCGGCTCCGCCGCGCGTGAGAGCCACGCCCAGCACTACGCCCACGAGGCGGCCATCGGGGTCGAGCAAGGGGGCCGAGGCAAGGCCGGGCCGGACGCTGACGGAGGCGACCATCAGGTCCGGCCAGTCCACTCCTTGCAGGCGGACGGAGGCCCGGCGCGCCAACACCACCCCCGGCGACAGGACAACGGTCGCCCCTTCCTCCTGGCGAGCGACCGACGCCAGGAATATCCAGCTTCCGCCGGCAGGCGCCTGGTCGGCAAGGGCGAGCGGCACGGTGTCCGTCAGGTCAGTCTTCAGCAACGCCAGCCCGCTGGGCTGGTCCAGTGCGGCCACGCTGGCAGCGCTCTTGCGGCCGTCCGTGGCTATGACCGCTATTTCCGTGCAGCCGGCCACTCCCAGCAGGCTGGTGAGCACATGGCCGTCCTTGCTGACGAAGAAGCCCGTGTTACAGAAGCTCTGCTCATCCGCCTCCGCGTCCGCGGACGTCCGCTGCGCAGGCAGCGCGGAGGCCACGCGGACGACGGACTGGGAGGCCTGCTGCAGGGCCTTCTGCGCGTCGGCGTCTGGCGTGCCGGCCTCAAGCCGGCCCGCGGTCAGTGCAAGGCAGAGGGCCGCTCCAATGACAACGGCCCCCCCTCTGAGGGTGGAACGCCCCATGTTTACCACCAGCGGGATGATTCTTCGGGGTCGTAGAAGGCGTGGTCCACTGGGATCCGAATGCCCGGGGAGTCCGTGCGAAGGAGATGCGGTCCCCGCGCCGGCTCTTCCCACGACGACCAGGTCTCGGCGCTGACCGGGATGCTGCGGATCACGCTGACGGGCTCGCCCTGGCCGGTTGCAGCCCAAACGACAGGCACGTAAGAAGGCGCGGGAAGGCTATCGGCGACGGGCCCTTCCTTCTCGGCGGGCTGCCTCATCAACAGCAAGTTGACGGCGATGGCGCCAACCGACACGATGATGGCCGCCGCGGCGGCCGCCGCCACGAAGCGGCGATAGGTGAGCAGCTTGAAGATCCTCGGCTCCTGGGCGGCAGCCAACTGCTCGTGAGCAGCCATCAGCCGACCAAGGCGCTCGGGCGTCAAGTAAGCGCCCTGCGGAGCAAGCTCGCAAGCAGCTTGGCGCAATGCCCCTGAGGCTCTCCTCAACTCCTCGAGTTCGGCACGGCAAGCCGCGCAGCCTGCCATGTGTTCCTCCACGGACGGCCGTACCGCTTCCGGCAGGAGGCCGTCAGCGACCTCCAGGAGTCTGTTCCTGGCCTCGTTGCAGTTCATGGCGTTGCCCTCTGCAATCGTTAGTCCCCCCGGGGGCCGGCAGGTTCAACGCAAACCAGGCCGCCGGGGGCGCTTGAGCCCTCTCGCCTCCGCCAGACCCTCGGACTGCCCGAGCTGCTTGCCGATCCGTTGGAGAGCGTAGTGGATCCGCGACTTGACCGTCCCGAGGGGACAGTCGAGCGCCTCGGCTATCTCCTCGTAGCTCATGCCCTCAACGTAACGAAGCGTGACGACGCTGCGATGGTCGGCCGAGAGCTCCTGGATGGCGTCGCGGACCAGCTCCACGGTCTCATTGCGTTCTGCGTTCTCCGGCGGTCCCGGGTAGTCTGTCTCCAGGACCTCCTCGCCGCGCTCCCTCTCCTCGTCCTCCACCATAGCCTGGAGGGACAGCGCGCCGCCGGACTTGCGCCGGAGCCAGCGGCGAAACTTGTTCAGCAGGATGCCGTAGAGCCACGTGTAGATGCTCGACCGGCCCTTGAAGCTGCCGATGGACTCGGCGGCGGCGAGAAACGTCTCCTGGACCAAGTCCTCCGCAGCCGACACATCGCCGCACATGAACCGGGCGGCCCGGAAGAGCCGGTCGTAGTGCTCCTCAACCAGTTCGCGGAACCGTTTCTTGCTCACCGCCATAGCCCGCACTCGCCAGTCCGCCAGAACCCGCGGAGCCCGCCACAGCGGAGGATGCTGCCGCTCATTGAGATTATAACGCGGCAAGAACCGGCCGGAAAGCGTGACTGCATCCGGAACGACAGAGGACGACCTCACTGGCGTGGAACCAGCTTCCTCCCCGTCTCCTGACGGGCTGCCTCGGAGCAGAGTACCGTCACAGGCCCACGGCAGCCCCGGCCCGCGCTCGCGGCGTCAGGCGCCGGCAAGGAGCCGAACAGCGGTACCAATGGCCTCCGCGGCAGCCGCTCGCAGGTCGGCAGTGGTCGCCACCTTGAGCAACTCGCTCAGCAGCTTGAGGGGATTGCGGTCCTGCGGCAGATACGCCATGCCGTCGAGCACGGCGGTCTGGACGGCCGCAGGATTCTCGTTGAACGTGGTGTGATCCGTCGCGCTGAGCGCCGACCGGAGCAGGTCGTCCCGTCCCATCGTGCCGAGGGCACGAGCGATGTAGCGAGCGGCCGGCGTCTCCGTCGTGGCCCCCATAAGACCCGGGCCGCGAATCGGGCCACCCCTGCCGGTGGGCATCGAGTGGGGGATGGAGACACCGGGGGGCGGGCCCATCCTCGGGCCCACCATGGCCAAGCCGGGGGTCTGCTCCTGCACCTGAGGCCCAACGAGGCCCAGGAAGAGCTGCTGGCCCGCATCGTCGCCGCCGGCCCTGCGCAAGGCCATCACCGCGCCGCGCCTGAGTTCCTGAGCGTTGCGGGTGGACTTGGGCTTGAGGACGGGGGCGGCAGACGCTCGGGGAGCGGCGCCCGCCCCGGCGGCCGGCGCGGGAATGGCCAGCCCAGGCAGTGCTTGGCTGGCGCCGGAGGATCCGCTGGCCAGCATGCGGCCCAGTTGCGCCAGCACCTCGCCGCGCATGGACGGGTTGACCTCCAAGAGCTTGGCCGCAATAGCCGGCCCCAGGTCCGAGACGTCCATGAGATCCTCCGTCTGAACGGCCGCGCCCACGGCGCTGCCATTGCTCTCAAACAACGCCCCAACAAGGGCCCACCGCTGCCGCAGCGGGGAGATGGTGGCTTCGGCCCGTTGGAGCGAATAGGCCCACGTCAGGATGCGCCACGGTCCCTGTCGGGCGTAGAGGACCTCTTCCTGCGCTGCACCGCCGGGCCCCATGGGCCCCATGCTGGGAGCGCCCGGCCCGTGGCGCATCGAAGTCATCTGCCTGATGTACTCCTGGACGGCAGGGGGCGGGCCCGTCACCGCCGGAACGCCCGCTGGCCGACCGGGTGAGGCGCCCCTGCGACCTCCCGCTCCTGCTGCTGCCGCCGCCAGCGGGACCTTGATCATCTTGGCCACAAACTGCGCGTAGGCCGTGTCGTAGCTGCCGGCCTTGCCGCGCGTCAGCCTGTAGATGGTGTCTCTGGCATCCGCGCTCAAGGAGTCGAAGACCAGACCCAGGACGGTGAAGTAGTCGGGCGTCGGGGCGGCGGCCATCTCCACCATGAGCGCGGACCACCTGGCGTCCGCCGTGCCCTGCTTCGGCAGCACGCCGGGCATAGTCGTCAGGAGGCCGAGCCCGCCGCCGTGCACGGCCATGTGCGCCGCTGCATCTCGCAGGGCGTCGCGCAGGGCAAGGCTCTCCGCTGCCGGCGCCCTCGCGGCCCTGGACGCGGCCGCGGAGCTCGGCATGCTCGGGCGGAACCCCGGGCCGGGCCCCATCATAGGGGGCCGTGCGCCGCCAGGCGCGGCGGCTGCGGGAGCGGCCGCGCCCATGGCAAGGCGCCCAAGGACGAGCCGGGTCTGCTCATCGTAGGCGTTCGCCGAGCGCCCGAACGCGACGACTACCTCAGCCTGCAGGTTCTTCCTTGCCTCCGAAAGCGCGGGCCTCTCCGGGCCGGGCTCTTCCATGAGCCCAAGGAGCCTCTCGACCATCTGCTTCTGGAGGCTGCTGTCGGCGATCAGGTCGGGCAACTGCTTGTCGCGGCAGGTCTGCGACAGGCACTTGCAGGCGCCGGTCCACAGCTTCACTTCCCACCAGCCGCTGAGGTCATCGTAGTCCTTCTCCGCGCCCTTGACGGCGGCGGCCAGGGGAGCGTTCTCGGTGAGGATGTCCAGCAGCGTGGGCACGAAGGTGCCGTCCTGGGCGCTGCCGAGGGCGATGAGCGCCTCGAGCCGCTCCTGAAGGACGGAGACGAGTTCCGCGGGGCTGCCGTAAGCATCCTTGCGGAGCGTGGCCTTGGCCCGCAGGAACTGGAGGTTCTCGTCGCCGCCGACCCGACCGATGGCTACCATTGCCGCCGTCTTGAGTTCGACATCCTTGTAGCCGCCTGCCAGGTCGCGCAGGGCGGCCGCTGCCTGGGCGCCGCCCTCCTTGGCGAGCAGACCGAGGGCGTAGAGCTGGTCCCTGCCATCGAGCTTGAAGCCCTGGGGCACCAGCGGGGCGCCCTTGGGCTCCTCGAAGTCCTTCGGCGCGAAGGTCGTCGGCGCCGCGGGCTGTGCCGGACCGAACGGGATGCCCGCCGGCGGCCCAAACCGCGTGCCCGCCGGAGGGCCGCCGGGCCCCCGGCCGCCCGGGCCCCTTCCGTAACTCGCCGGCGCGCCGCCCTCGCCGATCCCCGCCTGCTTCTTCGGCTCGGCGGCAAGTGCCACGAGCACTTGGACGTCAGGCTGCTCGCCGATGTCCAGGAGCATCTTGGCGGCGGCCAGCCGCACTTTGGGGTCCGCAGCGTTGGCGAAGACCGCACTCAGATAGGCCCGGCCCGCCTGCGGGTCCACCCCGCTGCTCCACGCAGGCTGACCGGCACCCTCACGGCTGCTGAACCATCGTTGGCTGAGCTTCTCCAGCATGGCCAAGTCCATGGCGGCCGCAGCGCCTGTGGCCGTCTCGATGGCAGGAGCCGAGCCCTCGTCCAGCAAGGCCCAAACCGCGTCGCTGTTTTTCAGCCCCACGGCCAGCGTCTTGACGAAGGCATGGCCCGCTTCCCCGCCCTTAGCGGCAAGAAAGGCTACGGCGGCCGGCGCTACTTTGCCCTGCACCATCAACTGGCCGACGGGACGCACGAGCGGCACGGCATCATCCTTCCTAACCTGGCCGAGCAGATCAGGGAAGGTGCTGGAGGCCGCGGCCATCAGTTGGGCCAAATCGCTCGATGCTGCCAGTCCGCCGATCCTGACCAGGGCACCGGCGATCTTCGCCCGGCTCCCCGCGTCCTGATAGCCGGGCATGCCGGCCAGCGATTCCAGAACCAGAAGCGTGGCCGGCGTGTCCAACGCCGTCACGTACCCCAGGAACACCCCGCGAGACTTGGCGTCCACACCGTTGAGGAACTCCGGAAGGCCGTCCAGCGCAGTGCCGTCGCCGGCGGCCACCTTCGCAGCCATGGCGGCCATGCGCACCTCGGGCACGATGGCCGGGCTCTCGCAGTACTGGAGCGCCGTCGGCGTACCGATGACGCCCAGGGAGAGCAGGGCGGCCGTCACCAAGTAGGTCTGCCGGCTTTCCTGGCTGAGGCGCCCGAGGAAGCTCACGGCCTCGGGCGTCGCGATCGTCTCCAGGGACACGAGAGCCGCCATCTGGGCCCGCCTGTTCAGGCTGTCCCAGTTGCGCCTGACCTGCTCCATCGCCGCCCCGTCCGGCAGGATCGGAAGAATGGACATGAGGGCGTACAGCCTGCCGTCCTTGTCCAGTGCGACAGCGGCAGGCTCGAACGCCGAGGACGGCTGCGCCCCTGCCATCGCCGCCGACCCGAAGGCGGAACCCATGGGCCCGGAAATGCGGAGCCCCGGCGGCGGCCCCATCAGCGGCCCTGCGCCCACGGCCGACGCTGGCTGCGACTTGCCGGACATGAGGGCCAGCTCATCCAGAAGGGCCGGGTAGGAGTCCTGGGTGACCGCGGTCAAGCCAGCACGGAAGGACGGCCAGTTCATGTAGAGATGCCCGTCGCGGTCGCTGATGCCGAGGAACCGCACGCGGTCGAGGTAGTTGGGCTTGCGCCCGGCGGTGTTCTGGCGAGCGATCTCCCCCGCCAAGTCGCGCTGGAAGGCGTCCATCTCCGCATAGATGCGCGCGTCCGCCTGGAAGGGATCGTAGAACTCGCCCCGGGCCTCCAGGTCCGCCGTGCGGAACTTGGTTTCCTCCAGCCGGGCCGTCAGGCGCTTCCTCGCCCACTCGGAGCCGAAGTCCCCCTCGGCCGTGGCCAGAGCGCCCCAGAGCCCATCCGCCAGATCCACCTGCAGAGCGTAGTAGACTCCGCCGTTCACGATCGCCTTCTTGGACGCCTGGTCGAGAAGCAGCCGGACAGGCGCCTGGGAACTGCCGTAGAGAACGTCCTGGCCCTTGTCCCCATACCGGTTCCCCACGGTCAGCGTCCCCACGATGCCGAGCGTATCGCCGTTGCGGCCGAGCTGCATGGTGACGGGCGTGTCCTCCAAGGCCGCCACCTGGACGCCTCCCGCGCGCGCCGACTTGGCGCGCCCCTGCCAGTCAGTCTCGACCGCTACGCCCTGCACGGCCTCCCCTCCAGAGACGGCGGCGTACACCTTGGACAACGCGTCGAGGTCTATCAATGGGCAGGCGACGACATCCTTGACCGTGACGCTGTACACCAGCCCTGGCTCGACCGTGAGAGGAAAGGCCCGGCCCGCCCCCTGGGAGTCGCCACCGGAGACGACAACCTGCGTGGAACCAGCCCTGGGCCGGAACTCGGGCTTGTCGGACCAGCCGAACGGCATCTGGCCTGCGTCCCCGACGGCCACGCTGCCGTTGCCCAGGCCGGAATCACGGTTGATGAGACGGACCCGCGGCGACAGCGATTCCAGGAACGTCTTCTGCTCCGGCGTGACCGGGCGGCCGGCGAACGTCTCCGTGCGCCCGAGCTTGGCGTTCACGTCGCGGTCCGTGGGGCCGAGTTGCACGGCCTGGAGCCAGCACTGCTCCGCCTCCGTCCGGAGGCCGTTGTCACGGCAGAACGCATACAGGTCGGCCCAGTAGCCCGCCATCTCGTCGGGGCGCGCCTTGCGCACCTGGGCGAGAGCGTCCTTCAGACGCACGCGATAGGCGGCCACGGCCTGGCCGATCTGCTGCTCTCGCGCGCCCAGGTCCCCCAGCGCTTCCTCGGCCACCTGGGGCGCCTTGGGTTTCTCTTCCGCCTTCGGCCCTTCGACCTGGACCACAGGGCCCGGCTGAGCCACAGGGGCCGGCGCCGCCCCCTTCCGCTGCTTGATAACAAGTATGGCAACCACTACCAGGGCCAAGAGCACCACCACGCCGGCCAGGACGCCGCCCCCGATGATGTACGGGGTCAGGTTCCGCTTCTTTTTCCGCTCCGCCACCTGCACAGCCCCCGTGCGGATGTCCGCGCCGCACTGGGGGCAGATGGCCACTCGCACGCCGAGCACGGCGCCGCAGTTGGGGCACTGCTGTCGGGCCGGGTGCTGGACGACGCCGGATGGGCTCGGCTTCAACTCCTCGCCCGCGCCTTCGGCTTGGCCAGCGTCAGTGCCCACGGTGGTGGGCGCACCGCACTGGGGACAGTAGACGGTCTCGCCGACCTTCTCGTCGGGCACCTCGAAGACCGTTCCGCACTGGACGTTGGTGCATTTCACCGTTTGGGGCATCGTCGTTCCCTTCTTCTTGCATGCCGAAGCGTCCAAGGACGTTATAGGTCAGCCTTCGTATTGTGTCAAGTGCGAGTGCCCGGCCGCGCACGGGGCCGTCCTGTGGCGAAGGGGGCCGCTGGTGCCGAACCGCGTTGACTCGGGCGGACAGCGTGGGGCCGGGCGAGGGCGAGCGCATCGCCGTCCGTCCATCACAGGCTGCCAGCGCGCACGTAACTTATGCACTGGGCATGAGTTATGACCTGCGCCACGGCGGTAAGCCCTTTCTCGGGGCCTTTTTCCGTATTGACTATCCGGCCCCGTTTGGGTATCATATACGGTTGTGGGAACTGCGCGGGGGATTCCCATCACTGCATTCGCGCCCTACGGCCAGCATGCCCGCAGGCATCGTCACGACGTGCAGCATGAGCCCTGCCAGGCCGACGGGTCCCTGTGCACAGCCAGTTCGTTCTGCTCCTGCTGACTGACCGGGAGGGAAGCGGATGCTCGGGACATCGCTGCCGAGTTCCTGTGCGGCATCGAGCGGCGCGCAGGGCTCTGCGTAGTGAACCTTATGCGGCCGGGCGGAACTAAACAAGGTTCGGAGGTCGTCTCCCGCAGAGCGAAGATGGGATCGTAGCGGACCGGCGCCTTGGCCACGGGCGTCGGGGCTTCCCGTCAGAGCGGCCCGCAGAGAGCATTCGGATACTGCTATGTCGACATTCCAGAAGGAAACATACTACGACGTCCTTGACATTGATCGCACGGCCACCCAGCCGGAGATCAAGCGGGCGTTCCGTCGCCTGGCGAAGAAGTATCACCCGGATACCAATCGCGGCAACGGGGTCGCCGCTGCGAAGAAGCTCAAGGAAGTCATTGCCGCCTATCGCGTGCTGAGCAACGAGCGCGAGCGGGCGCGGTACGACGTGCTCCTGCAGTCCAGCCCGACGTTCCAGCAGGAGGTGCGCCGCTCCGAGGTCCGCACCATGAGGGAGTACGCCGAGGAGATGCTGACCGACCTCCTGGCGGGGCGCGCACGCAGAGCCCTGAGCCTCTACGACGACCTGAAGGCGCGGGGCGACTTCCGGCTCGAGGAGTACCTCGAGCCCAAGGACTTCCTGGACTGCGTCTTCCTCCTGGCGGAGCAGTGCGAGCGGGCGAACCGCTTCCGCGAGGCGGCCAAGCTCTACGAGGAACTCTACGAGCGCGAAAAAGACCCGCCCCGTCAGCGCTACTTTTTCGAGGAAGTCAAGGCGCGCATCAAGAAGCTCTACAGCCGCAAGCTCCCGCGCGACGTGACCAGCGCCGACGAGGAGATCGCCTGCTACGAGCGGATCCTGCGCTTCGAACTGGATAAGAGCGAGAAGGCCTTCATCCTGAAGAAGATCGCGGAAGTCCATTGCCGCGTCGGCAACGAACGGCAAGCCAAGGAGATCTTCGCCGAGGCCCTCAAGCTGAAGCCCGGCCTCAAAGGCACGGCCACCATCCGCGAAAACCTCGGCATGGAGGACGCCTGATCCGTACCCTCCCACGGAGAAGAAGGCCCAAGCCCCGCGACTGCGGGAGGCGGGCCTTTTTTCTTGGCGGGCCCTCGGCCCTCCGGCCGCACGGAAGCGGTGCGCCCGCCCTCTTGCAGGGCCTTGCTGTCGCCCGTATAATCGCCGTGCGCCCGGCAGGCAGGAGTCCGTCCGGCCGCGGCGATCCGACGCCAAGCTCGGTTCCTAGTCTCGGGAGGTCGGCCGTTCGTGACTGATGACACAGAGGTGCTGGCCTGCACGTGCGCGCACCTGGCCGACGAGCGCAAGGCCGAACAGATCGTCGTCCTCAACGTGGGGCGGCTGGCATTCTTCACCGACTACTTCGTGATCGCCACAGGGCGCAACGAGCGCCAGGTGAAGGCCATCGCGGACGAGGTACGCCAGCGCATGAAGGCGCTGGGCCGCCAGGTGCTCGGCGTCGAGGGCCGGCCCGAGTCGGGATGGGTCCTGATTGACCTCGGCGAGGCGGTCGTCCACCTGTTCAGCCCCGAGGCGCGCGCCATCTACGACCTGGAGTTGCTCTGGGGCGAGGCCCCGCGGGCCCAGTGGCAGGGCGTCCAGCCCCTGACGGCCCCCGCTCCCGTCCAACCGCCGACGTGAGGCGACGGCGATCGGCGGAGGGAAGAGTCTCGGCTGGAGTCGGCGAGACAGTCAGGGGGTCAGAGGCCGACTGACTTCTTGGCGAAGGCCATCAGCCCGCCGGCGTCAATGATGGCCCGGAGGGCAGGGGAGAAAGGCTCGAACCCGTAGGTCCTGCCTTTCGTGGGGTTGATGACGCGGCCGACGGAGTACTCGATCTGGAGCACGTCGCCGGAGTCGGCCTCGCGCGCCGCCTCAGGGCACTCCACAATCGGCAGGCCGATGTTCACGGCGTTCCGGAAGAAGATGCGCGCGAAGGACTCCGCAACGACGCACTGGACGCCGCAGCCTTTGATGGCGATCGGTGCGTGCTCCCGCGAGGAACCGCAGCCGAAGTTCTGCCCCGCTGCGATGATCTCGCCCGGCTGCACCGTGGCGGCGAACTCCGGGGCAATGCCCTCCATGCAGTGCGCGGCCAGCTCCTGCTCGTCGGTCATGTTCAGGTAGCGGGCGGGCACGATCTCGTCGGTATTGACGTTATCGCCGAACTTCCAACATTTGCCTTCCATTCTGCAACCTCCGGTCCGCGCCGAGGAGGGTCAACGGCCGCTGTGGCTGCGGACGAACTCGCCGCTGCGGCGGCTCTCCATGTGCTGGCGCGCCTGGTGGACGAAGGCCTCCAGCAGCGTCGCCTCGCCGGCCTGCTCCACGCCGTCAAAGGCGAGCTTCAGCACCGGGATGCCGCCGTGGTCCTCGCGGAACCTCTCCAGCAGGCCGTTCACGATGGCGCCGGGCATGCAGCCGAACGGCACGACGTTCACGATGCCGTCCACGCCGTGGTGGACGTACTCGACGGCGCGGCCCATGCTCAGGATGGCCTCGCCCTTCACCGTCGGATCCAGGTACCGGCTGCCGAGACGGAGCACGTCGCTGATGGGCGACTCACGCGGCATGTGCGAGACGGCGCCCCGGAAGACACGCGCCACCCGGCCCTCGTCCCAGCGCGCCACGAACTCCGCCAGCCACTCCCTGACGAAGCCCCAGACGGCGCCGTTCTCCCAGCATATCTCCCGCCGTTCCTCAGCGATGTAGTTGAGCCACTCCTCCATGGGCGGCAGGAGGACCTGCGCGCCGAAGCCCTCGAGCTTGCGCGCAAGGAAGCTGTTCGCGAACTCGTGGCTCCGGACGTATATCTCGCCGATCACGCCGATAAGCGGCCTCGGCCGCGAGCGGTCCACCTCGACGGCTTCCAGGCGCCTCCGGATGTCGGCGGCCGCGGCGAAGAAGTCCCCGCGCCGCTCGGCCACCTCAACCAGCTCGTGGAGCCCTTCCCGGTAGATGCGGTCGGTCTGCCCCTTCTTGATCTCGTACGGGCGCATCTCGCGCACCGTCTTCTGCATGAAGTCCACGATCAGCGACAGGTCCCAGCAATGACGGTAGAAGTTCGGGCCGAAGGTCTCCACTTGCTCGGCGAACTGGTCCGTCTGGTCCAGCACAACCATCGGCACCTGCTCGTAGCCGAGTTCGTCCAGCACCATGCGATGGAATTTGTGGTACTGGCCGAAGCGACAGGGGCCGCTGGCCTGGGGCATGAAGAAGGCGCCCCGCGCGGGATCGAAGTCCGGCGCGCGCGTCTGCTTCACGATGTCCCCCGTGGTCAGTATGCACGGGTAGCATTCCTTGCCCGTCGTGAACTTGCGCCCGAGATCCAGGCTCTCGTGGTCCGACATGGGCATCGCCGCCGCGTCCATGCCGTTGGCTCGCATGACGGCCGCCACGACCACGGCGTGGTCGTCCATGTGGGGGACGTAGATCTTCAGCGGCCGCGAGCTCTTCCCGATGGGGAAGAACAGATCCTCGCCCCGCGGCCGCTTGCGGGGCGCCGGACGGATGCCCCGCATGCTGTCCACGAACGCCTCCAGGCGCGTCACGACGCCCCCGTCGGCGCTGTGCTCGTCTATCTCGATGGTCAGGTGCGGCTTGCACAGGAGCCGGCCGAAGAACTTGCTGATGAACGAGTCCGGCCCGCAGCGGAAGTTCGTGATGTAGACGGCGTGCAAGCCCGGGCGCGACGAGATGAACTTCGCCCCCGCCAGGATCTTCTGGCCGTACTTCCAGTACATGTGCGGGAACTGATGCGACAGCTCCACGAGGTCCAGCGGCAGGAAGTCCAGCGGGATCGCCAGCACGCCCATGTCGCGGAGCTTGTCCGGAACGTTCAGGTTGACCGTGGAGTCGCAGCCGTTGTACGGACGGCAGACGATGACCGCGGCCGGCGCCTCTGCGCTGACGCCCGCCAGCACCTCGCGGCCACG
>Ga0315291_10004363_pt1 | contig 18033 bp, 17 predicted proteins | sample YL17G12_20_MG_FD_203070 | JGI IMG/M metagenome (GOLD analysis project Ga0315291, IMG submission 203070) | Sediment microbial communities from Yellowstone Lake, YNP, Wyoming, USA - YL17G12_20 | ecosystem: Environmental > Aquatic > Freshwater > Lake > Sediment | place: USA: Wyoming | collected...
CGAACAAATTTCATGAACGTGTTAGAGTCTTGCGGCCTTCATGCTACATAACCTTTGGTTGATTCAGCTCTGCGATTTTGCGAGTTGAAGTCTTCTATCTTCAGATCCTTCACGAGCTGAGACAGTTGAAGCCAAGTTTCCACCTGAAGCTGCCTTGCTACCCTTTTCTTATCATAGATCAACGGTATGTTATCAACAAAGACCCAGCCGCAAGACTCGGCCATCTCTCCCTTCTCCGCAAAAACGAACAACGAACCCAACATTAATAACCACGTATGGAAGAGAAAAATAGAATTAAAATCTAGACAAACACACAACTAACCCAACTGACCAAAGCTTTCAACATTGACTGGGAAAAGACTTAAAAAACCATCAACCAGTAACTAGCCTAACCTAAAAACGGTGAAAAAATGGCGATAAAAAGGGAAGAAATGCAGGAAATAGTCAAAAAATACAAAGAGCCCATCGGACTCAACCTCGGCTCACACTCAGCCCTAGACGCGTGGCAAGGACAGCGCAACTACGGAATAAGAAGCATAATCTACACAACACCAGGAAGAGCACGAATATACCTACAAAACCCCATGGTAGGAAAACCCGACGAAACGGTCGAAGACCTGCCAAGCCTCGTTAAACGTGACTTACGCGTTGTCAACGACCCAAAAGACATCAAGAAAAACGGCGACTGGAAAAGCGTCATACTCATACTCGACAACTACTCCGACATAGTCAAATACGCAGACGAACTTGTCGACTTGGAATGCATGCAAATTACGAACCGAGCCTTCGCGGTCTACGTAGGCGGAGACGAGTACTGCAGCGTCATAGAAAACAAATACGGCGTACCTATACTCGGCTCAAGAAATCTGTTGAAAATTGAGAACAGAGGCGAACTTCAAAAAGACTACTACTGGTTCGCAGAAAAGGCAGGCATCCCCACACCAAAATCATACAAGTACAAGGCCACCAAAAACGGAATAGAATTCAAAGAACCAATCGACGAACCAATGATTCTCAAGGCTGAACACGCACACAGAGCCTTCGAAAGAGAATTTATCTTCGCAGCCGACTCCAGCGACCTGGAAGAAAAAGTCGCCAAAGAATTTAAAGCCGGAAACCTCAGCCAAGAAGCCTTAGAAAACGGACGAGTCGAACAGATCGTTCTCGGACCGCACGCAAACTTCAACTTCTTCTTTTCACCTCTTGACGCAAAAAGCGACTGGGGAGATGTTGACAAATGGTTCTCAAAGCTCTACAACGTGAACAAAGAAGAGGCACGAATATGCCTAGCCAACCAATTCCTCTCCATAGACGAGCGAAGAGAAACCATCCTCGACGGATTAAAAAGACTTCCAACTGACGTGCAGGACAAAATCAAAAAAGTCCCTTCATTCGAAGTCACCGCCCACGCGATACTCAGTCTAAGAGAATCCTTACTGAAGGACCTGCACCGTTATGCAGACAGGTTCCTGCTCGCATGCAAAGAATATGCAGCTCCAGGAATCGTAGGCGCATGGTGTCTGCAGACTCTGATCACTTGGGATCGCGTCTCAAAATACGAACTGAAACCCACGGTCAAACTGGACTTCACAGGCGGTGCTGAAGCGAAGAAGGCGATAGACTATGGGCTTTATGACATACACGGCGAAAAGGACCCTTACATGCATATTCCTGTGACACAGGACGTAGCACTGCGGCATGGAGGAGGGACAAACGTTCACATGGGTCTGGGCGCACAGTACGCAAATGCAAAGTATAAGAAACGAATGAGCACAGGTGACCGTATAGCCTTGGAAATCAAGAGAGCACTGAAAACAAAACAGCTACACGAACTTGTTACCTAAACAGTCTCCATACAACCCCTATATTTTTTGACCGTTTCCGCAAGACTCGGCACATCGAATATTCTTCGTTCCGTTACTTCATTTGACGCTGCCATATACATCTCACTGATGATCGTCTTCAACAGCGGGTCTAATTTTGACGGTTGTGAGCGAACCAGTGTTTGCCAGTCTTTGATTCCGATTTCTTCAGCTTTCTTTTTAGCCTCTTCAACTTCCTTGAACCAGCCTGTTTTCCTGTAAAATTGTCTGACAATCTCCTTACTCACGTGTAACCCCTGATAGGTAAACCTGCACTCGTCAAGTGTGCCCACTACGTCTACAACCATCAATTTTCTTTCTGGATTAAAAGCCAACTCGATTTTTCCATCTTCGTTTTCCAAGTCGGCCTTCAGAGCCAGCTGAGTTATCGTTCGATTGATCATGAACAATGTTTCTCTGACATCTTCAACTTCTTCAGTCGCAAGACCAGCTATTCCTTGAGCCTCTTTCCATGTGAGGTACCGATCTGTCTCTTCAAGTTTTGTGCTAACGTCGAAAATGGGTTTTGAAAATCTTTCACCTTGTCGCGGATAGTGAGTCAATCCAAGTTCTTCTATGCCTATTTGACCTTGTTCCAATCTCTTGAAAACTGAGGAGCCTTCTGGCAACCCGTTTCGGTATATGATTTCAAGTGGGATCAGACAATTTTTCATACTGTGCGTGTATGTGCTGTAATCGTACGTTAGTTTGCCATCCTTGACTGAGGAATTGGGTCTGTAGACATTCACCAAGTCTATTTCCATGGTGTTTGCGGGTTTAGAAAGATTGCCAAACTTTACGATCTGACCATATTCATTTAGTAGACCTCTGTAGTGAGTTTTTATCCCTTTTTCTTCGAGTCTTTCGAAGCAGTAGGCACCCATAAGGCATAGAGCGGCTCCTTTTCCTTCTATCAGATCGGGCATTCCGCCCCAATCGAAGATCGAGTATCTGTCTGAAAAATGGAAGCGACCAACACCCATCGTGTCTGCTGTTGGCTTCTCCAGTATCTCTAGATCTTTGACGCTGCCCATGTCTTTGCCCTATTTCAATTCTTTGACCTTTCTATCGGCTTTTTCGATTTCTGTCCTCTTTTCCACCTGATATTTTTCCACGCGTTTTTCCAAGACCTTGTCTTCGATTGCGAAGATCTTCGCGGCTGCGAGTGCAGCTCCTTCAGGCTCGATCGTGGTCAAGGAACCAATTCCACTTGGAACTCTAAGTGATGAGTAAATGTCCACTCCACCGAATCTGTCTGAGTATGGTGGACAAGCGATGACAGGTTTTGTGGTGGATGCGTCGACAAACGCACTCAACGCGTTAGACCTTCCCGCCACTGTTATGTAGACAACTTTGTCATTCTTGTTTTCGTTTAGGATTTTCAAGGCTTTTTCAGGGGTCTTGTGGGCCGAAGCGACGCGGAATGAAAACTTCATGTCTAAGATCTTGAGAGTCTTGGCGATTTCTTGGGAAAATTCTAGATCACGTTCTGAACCCATGAGTATTATGACCTTGCCTTCCATGTTCGCATTCAACCGATACTTCGGTAAAACGTTCTAGATGCTAATTAGTTTTTACACCAGATCCGGAGTCTGACAGGTGTTCTTCGTAGATACTTTGAAGAATCGCGGCCCGGGCGCTATTCTTCCGGACTTGGAATTATTCGGCGGAGGATTGATTTCTTCGTTTTAGCATTATGATTGCAGACCCGACCGCGATTATGCCAGTTGTGAACCCTAATGCGAAGATTATGGCGCCGAGGGTTGTAATGTCAGAAGAAATACGGATGACTCCGAAGGCCAGCATACCTGTCAGAAAGCCAGCAATGAATATGGCGAAGTCGAGGACCATGGAGGAATTCAGATCCCGGTTTTTCCGTCCCATTGGAGATGCTCCTGTATTGACGGGAATTCTCTGGGTGCTATTGGCACAAAAATCTTTCGTGCAAGTTGTGAGAGACCTGACGAGAACTGCCTATTCAGGTTTGTGTCTGTGGCCTTCGCCGTAACGATATTCTCTGTTCTTGTTCTTTTGGAGTTTCTTGTTGAACATTTCGTCCATGTTTATGTTTGGGCAGGCGAGTCGGGTTGTATCAAGAATGTAAAATATTACGTCGATGAGTTCTTCGGCGATTTTTTCTTGACTTTCGCCTTTCTTCCAGGCGTCGCTTGCTTCTCCGAGTTCTATGAAGGCGAAGAGAAGTTTTTTGGGGATGTCTTCTTGGTTGTTGTAGAATCCTTTCTCTCTTACGAGCATTTCTATTTCTTTCTTCATTTCTTCGAGGTTCAAGAGTTCATTCTCCTATTCGTTTGTTTCGGATTCGTTTTCTGATCGGTTGAAGTTTCCTAATAGGTGTGGTCTTGTCCTTTGGCGATCGTGAAATCTTGTGTGGGGCTTTTGTCACTTGCGTATTGAAAGCCGGTCGGCTAGTCTGGTTCTCTTTTCGTTATGCTTTTGAGTTCTTTCCATATTTCGTTGACGATCTTTCTTGCTTCTGGGTCGATCGTCAGGAGTATTGCCAAGTAAATGGCCGCGCCGGCCGCTGCTTCTGCGACCGTTAAGGTTAGAGTCGTTACGTCTGGAAGTAGATGAAGGACGATTGCGGTCGGTGTGGCTGCAAGCACGTATTTTCCAATGTTTTTCCAGGGCATTTTGATTGGGAGGGACGCGTGCATCATCGCGTATTGAATCAGCATGATTGCTGCGTGGGCTACAAGGTTGATTACTGTGACGTAGACTGCGGCGAGAACGGGTTCGCCGATTGCGAATTGGCTTAGGACGTAGAGTGATGTTGGAATTGATATTGCGGCTTGCACGTACGGGAGTGTGAAGACTTTGAAGATTTTGCTTCGGGCGAGTTTTCTTAGGGGTATGGTGGCTTCTTCGTCGAGTTTTTCAACGCCTAGGATGACGCTGGTGATGAATTGTGATATGAGGATGATGAACCCGTCGATGGCTAGGAGGAGCAGAATGGGTGTTGCTTGGTTGTAGTCGACTTTTAGGATTGTTAGCAGTGAATCTGGGATAGACAGGACGATGATCGTCATGGGGATTGCGAACATGAGTACTGTTTTGAGTGATGCGGTTACGTCTTTCATGTTAGTTTCTGCCAGGAGTTTCGGGTACAGTGCGTAGGAGAGGAAGAGTGCGTAGCCGATGATGGTTGAGAATGTTGTTGCTGCCTGGTAGTTGCCTCTGGCTGCTTGGCCGCCAAGCAGGAATAGTAGGATGACTGGGGATGCGGCGAGTTGGGTTCCTATGGCGTTGTAGAGGTTTGCTGTTGACCCTTTGAGCCATTCTTTGGCGTATGTCCATTGGATTTTTTGTTTGAGGTCTCCTGCAGTGAGTGCGAGGTAGTAGATTGCCTGCACGATGACGCCGGCTATGAGACTCAGTAATGCGCCGAGGAAGAGTTGTTGGAGTCTCACGATCAGTATGTAGGCGAGGGTGATTTTGGTGATTTCTTCTATGAGAAGCCCGTATCCGATGGCTTGGGGTTTTTTGGCTCTCAGTATGGATTCGAGCATGGCGATCAGGTGTAGGTTGATGATTTGGGCTGAGGCGATGAGGTACATTGTCACGTATTCTCCGCTGATGCTGAAGGCGTGTGTCAGTGTGGGTGTCAGTGATAGGTAGATCGCCGTTGAAGCCAGTGATACTGCGAGGTTTGCGAGTAATCCGGTTTTGGCGGCTCCTTCTTTTCTGCGGGCGACGAAGCGCATCGTCCAGAAGGGGAAGAGTCCGCTGAAGAGGAGGAAGTAGCCGGTGAGGTCGAAGATGTTGGCCCATATGCCGTATTGCTGTTGGGTCATGTTTCTTGAGAGGAGGAGCGTAAAGGCGAGTCCTGTGATTATGCTGGTGATTTGGGCTGCGAAGATTATGAAGCCGGAGTATTGGAGCCTGATCGTGTTTTTTGACAAGTGGTGGTCACGTGTTGGTTGTCGGCGGGAGGTTTTGGTTTTGTTGGCGCCGGGAGTGGGACTCGAACCCGCGTGGCCCCGAAGGGCCACTGGCTCTCAAGGCCAGCGCATTAATCCACTCTGCCATCCCGGCTTTCCAGTGGGGTTGATGTTATTCTTGTGGGTCTTAAAATACTTGTGTGGGTGTGGTGTTGTTGGGTTTGTGTTGGTTTTTGTGAGTCAAGCATTAATATTGGCTGTTTGTGGTTGTTTGTTAGGTTTGGGTGGGTTGGTTGGATAGCTACCTGTTGTATGCTTCCATTGCGTTGGTTGTTATGGGTATGGTAGCTGTTGTTTTGGCTTTGGTTTTTCGTTTGCGGTTTAAGAGGTTGGTGGCTGTTTCTGGGAATTTAGTGGTAAGCGTTTATAACAAGACGTTTGTGGTATTTGACCCGTATGGGCAGACGGGGACGATTTTTCATAGGTTTTTGAGTTTGTTGCCGTTTGTGCCGATGATTTTGGGGTTCGGTATGGCTGTGTTGTTTTTGGTGATTATTGATTCGGGTTTGTTGTTGACGTCGTTGGTTGTGATTATGGGTTTGAGTTTGATTGTGGTTGAGGAGTCTGTTGAGGCGTATGCTGATAGCAAGTTGCTTGTAGAGGCGGTTGAGGGTGGTTCGCAGTTGGCTGTAGGTGATGTTCGTTTGTTGTCGTTGATGAAACGTTTGTTGCCAAGGTTGACGCGTTATTATTTGGGCGTGGCGGTGTTGTTTTTGGTAGGTGCGGTGGTTTTGCCTTTTGTGTGGATGCAGTTTTTGTGGTATTTTGCAGTGGTGTTTGGGGGTTTGATTCAGGCGGCCACTACGGGCTTCGTGAATCTGTTTTTGGTAGTGGGGCTGTATGCGGCGGCTGTGACGGTTTTTGTGTTTTTGATCACTTTGGCTAAGAATCGGTTGTTTGGGCACCATCATTTGGAAACTATGCCGGTTTGAAGTAAGAAAACGGCTGTTTTTTCAAGTTGGAAAGCACACGTACCCCCCTCCCCCTAGGTTTTTTTCTTGGAAAGCATCGTCGGCAGGTCGTCGGGTAGTACTCTGCTGAGAGTCTCGTGTGTCTTCTATCAGGGTTCGTATGTTGTCTTATGATCAAATAGTGTTGAGAGTTTGGAATCAGGCGTCTTCAGAGGGCGCATGTTAGGCAAGCTAAATGAGCGCTCACGAATCTTGTTGGCGTTGCTCTTTCTTGAAGTGAGAATAGACGCGTATGGCAGGGCCGAATAGGACGTGTACGAATAGCAAGACGGCGAACGGGACGAGTAGGAAGTCGTGGATTTTGAAAGCCAGGTTTCTGGTCAACAACCCAAAAGTAAGAGGTCCGATAATCTGGTACTGCGTGATCCCCAGGCCGCTTATGAGGTAGACCAGTGTCAGTACGAGCAGCAGATAGCGTATCGCTGCCCTAGCAGCTCCTTGGTAAGTGTCTCTCTCCATGGTTCATTCCTTCACCGTTTCTATGCACGATACGAAAGTGACTGCGTTCGCTGTATTTCACGGCCAGTCTGCTTCGTTGCTGTATCTGTTGCTTTCCCAGTAGCCCCGGAAGCTCGTGTCGTTTGAGACTTCAATTTTGGTTATCCATTTTGCCCATTTGTACCCGAGTTTTCCTTCGGCGACAAGTTGGAAAGGGTAGCCCTCGCTCTTTGGAAGCGTGAGTCCGTTTACTTTGTAGGCCATCGTGATGTTGTTGTTGACTACGAAGGAGAGAGGGAGGCTCGTGGTGAAGCCATCTTGAGAGTAAAATATCAGGACTTGGGCGTTCTGGCTGTAGTTTGCTTCTTGGAGCAGATCTTTCACCAGCACGCCTTCCCAGAGAACCGTGACCTCCCAGCCTTCCACGCAGTGGAGCGTCGCGACTTTCAGGTAATGCGCGTGCGTGTTCACTATCTGGTCGTACGTGAGGACCGCTTGGTTCTGCACAAGTCCCGTTACAGTTAGCATGTAGGTGCTGATGTTTATGTCTTGGTTGCCGTTTATCGCTTCGTTCCTGAAATCGTTGACTGAGCTTAGTTGCTGACCGTTGTACACTCTGGTTTCCGCTGGGTTGCTCGTTTGAGCCGGCAGGTTGGCCCAGATCCAGGCTCCGATGACGGCGCCGCCGATCACAACTATCAATGCAATCGTCAAGAGTGTGGACCTGTTCAAAAGAATCGACCTTTTTCTCTACGTTACAGCTCTGCAAGGCAGTTTCTTAAGGTTTCTGTGGTCATTCAGAAAGAATCATTATCGTCGGGCGCACTCGTGGGTTCAGAATCGTGGATATGAAGTCTCCCTTCACAATTCTTTTGGCTGTGCGTGACACTCTGACTTTATACAATGGACATTATGGCAGTAGATTGAGAATGATGAGACGGCTCAGGCAAGACAAGCGAGGAATCAACAACGTTATCACTGCAATGTTGGGTTTGATAATCGTCGTTATCATAGTGGCAAACGTGTTCATCTGGAACTATGAGATGAACGCGATTGACTTGGAAAAGAGCCAAGAACAAGTCAGCATAGAAAGCGTCGTCCGCGGCGATTCTGCATCGTACAATCCCACGGGCTACAGTCTTCTCCAAGGCACCAGACTCGTGTCAGGATCAACGAACAACCTTGGTTCTGATGATTCGATTTATATGACGACACGTTCGTTTGCGTCGGCAACGTCAACGGTGAACAAGACGGATGCTTTTATCGCATACAGAAGCAACAGCGGAACGGACCAGTTGAATTCTCCTAAGAGTCGCGTTTGGAGCGGAGACAACGGTGCTTGGAGCGCGGAGAACGAGATGCCTAACGTTGGCAGTTCGGTTCTCTTCACAAGAGTTGCGTACTGTCCTGTTCAGCAACGGTCTTTTGAGAAAATCGTGGTCACGTTGAGCGATGACGGATATCTCAATGCGTACGTATACGACGGGACATCGTGGGTCACGACTAACGATGTTGGTCAGGTGTGGATGATTCCACCGGCGCTTGCAACCAGACCTTATGACGTCGCATATGAATCAACGTCTGGGGAAGCTTTACTCGTTTATGAAACTGTTGTCGGAGGCGGGACGAAGGATCTGGCTTACAGGACTTGGTCGCTGAGGACTGGATGGAGCCAAGAAAGATACTTTGATGACAGCGGTCATCCCTCAAAGATCGCGGTCACGTATGTTGAATTGACTTCTGTTCAGAACTCGGACAAGATCGGCGTCGCATACATCGATAGTACAGACAGTCACGCAAACGCGATGGTCTGGGATGGTAATGCATTCAGCGACTTCGTTGAACTCACAGGATCGATCTCGATATCGTCGGAAGAGTGTGTCTCGATCGCTTCCGAAACAAAAGGGGCAATAGTGGCCGTTGCTGGAGAAGGCGAGTTTATCAAGTGGAGTAGGTTCACGACGTCGTGGTCTCCTGTCGCTGTTTTCGACATAAATTCAGGCGCGACGAACGCAATGAACTGGTTGAAACTGGCCCAGTCTCAGGACGACAGGTTGATGCTTACGAGTGTTGATAGTGCAACCGACCTGGCCACGAGTGTCCTTGACGAGAACTCGGCTGGAAATAGACAGTGGGAGACAGCGACCGAGTCAATGGGTTCAATGACGACCACTGGGTCTGTTTCTGCAATTCGTTTCACGGCGCAAGCAAACGAGTCTGTCACCAATGTATTAATGTTTATTCAGACAGCTCTGGCCTCACCTGCGTACAGGTTCGGCATAGAGACCAGCACGGCTGGGTATCTGCCAAACGGAACTTACGTTGGAGGGGCATCTAACTATGCCGTTGCCACGCCAGTTGCCTCTGGATGGCTCAACCTCACACTTCCCTCCCCCGCGGCTTTGACTGCAGGAACGGTGTACCACATAACTGTTAGGTATGATAGCGGAACCATAGGAGCATCAAACTATATCGCTCTGAGACGACTAGGCACGAATCAGAACAATTATCGCCCAAGAGAAAACGCGATCGACAGCTGGTTGAACCCTATATTTGGCAATGGTGTTCAGAATCGAGACCCGATATTCGTGTTGAAGTACAATGAGACTGACAGCTACGAGGCGATGCCCTATGATAATGTTGCAGCCAACAATGTCTACGGAGCAAATTGGTACTCTGAGAGATGGACACAAAACGGGAGCAACACAATTGTAGGCGTCAACATTCCCCTGGTAAACACTGGAACCCCTCCAGACTCTCTATACATTGTCCTCCGCAGCGAAACAGATTCCCAGGACGTCGCCACGATTACAGTTCCCCAAAACGACATAACAACCACGCTGCAATGGTACGAGCGATACTTCAACTCACCTGTCTCTCTGTTGAGTGGAAAATCGTACAGCCTGATCTTGAAGTCTCCAAGTTCAACTTCATCAAACTATTTCACGATCAGAAGTCTCACAACTAGTCAATCAGGAGACCTGACCTACGATGGGACAAACAGTTACTACAGCATGTCATCAAACAGCGGGGCAAGTTGGACAGACACGCTCACACAAGATCTTACGTACATCCTGCTTTTGCAGAACGCGGGTACGATGGGGTGGGTCGTTCATCCTCCATGGGATGCGGCCGTAGACACGCACGCTTCAAGATGCGCCGATTTCGCATGGGAGTACCGCGCATCGCCCACCTTCGAGAACGAAGGTCTGCTTGTGTACGGAACCACGGCAGGTCAGATAACTTGGCGAAAGTTTCGAGCACCAAACTTCATGGCCGCGGCAACGAGCGTCGCGATGGGCACCAACATTCATGCATGGGTGCAGTTGAAGTCAAACCCGAGGACAATAGGAAGCGATACGATCGTTTTGGGTGCGGTCTTAGAATCAACAACGTATAACCTTGGAGCCATCAAATGGGACGGAACGACTTTCACAGTAATCGGTACTTCAACTCTTGCAGTTGACACGACAGTCGCTACCTACGAATGCTTTGATATAGAATTCGCCTATTTCGGAGACCCCGTGGAATTCACGACTCAAGTGGAATTCACTGGCACGTCAGACCTTGGAAACTGGACGTCACTGACTTGGTCGATTGATTCTGCATGGAGCGCTGGCAATGTAACGGTTGCTCTTCAATTGTTTGCCTATAACCTTGGCGCGTATCCAGCGAGCGGCGACGGATATATCTCCTACAACTCCAGCTCGATTCCATACACGGATGAAATCAAGAACCAAACAATAATGACAAACCCGACGCGTTTCCGTGACGGTTTAGGACAATGGAAAATCAAGATAACTGGAGTCAAGAGTTCAAGTACGCAGTTGGACATGGAAGCTGATATGATTGAACTGCGACTTCCTGCGAGCGGACCCAGCTTCCTGTTCAGAAACAGCGGCACTGTTACCTCTCACATCGTATCCCTCTGGGCCATCAATTCGTCAGTTCACCAACGGTATGACGTGAGTGTCTACCTTAATTCCGGTGAAGACGTCGTCTTTCACAGAGACGACATCAGCATCCCAAGCGGCCAATACACGGTCAGAATCGTAACGGACAAAGGCAACCTTGCCACTTTCTCCGGATCATGAGACGAGGTCAAATGAGGCCCGATTTTTCTTCTCGGAACTAATCATGATGGACGTAACTTGCGTTTGTCCTCCGGAACGCCACTATCATGCCACGCGTGTTGGAGTCGTGGAAAATCAGCTAATTGGTTTTTTGATGACCAGGGTCGCTTCTTTGATGCCTTGGAAGTGAGGGTCACGTTCCAAGTTTTCTTGCTGTGGCCAATACGAATGCATCGGCCAATCCGAAGTCTTTCTTGCTTTTTCGCATTTCAGCATGGATTATTCCTGTTTGCTTCGACAATTCCTCATCTACATCAATGACATCTGAGTTGCTGAGCAAAATGCGATAAGCAGTACATACGTCCTGTTCTTCGCGGGCAATTTTGCTTATCACCTCTCCAAGCGTCACGGCGCTCGTATAAATCCCGCTATTTTCATCTTCAAATATCGCCTTGACTCTTGCACCGATTTCGCTTCCAATCAGATACTCTATCCACGCATATACGTCAACTACATATTCTCTAGTCATGCGCCTTCAACTCGTCTTCTACGGTGAAAGATTTTAGCATTCTAAACGTTCCGAACCCATCTATCTTGACCTTCCTTACGCTTATCTCCACCAATTCTCCTTCTTTGATCTTCTTACTCTCAACGAGTTTCTTGGGTATTGTCACGATCAGTGAACCGCCCACTCTTTCGGGTTTTCGTTACGCTCATGAAGTATCTCCTGTCTATCACAAAATAACACATAAGTTACACTTGACTCTTACTGCAAGCATTCTAGAGATCTACTGAGCATTCCAGAAAAAAGAGTGCCGTCCGGAGGCGTTTCTGCGCGCGCAATGACCTCGAGATATTCGTTTTCTGAACGATTTCGGGTCTCCAAATAGCACACGAACAGAAAGGGCCATTGTTACAACTATCGCTCGGGCGGTTCAAAAAGTGAAGTTCATTCTTCGGGGAAGAAAACAGTGAAGGATTGGTCTGGCAAGAAATCGATGTTTTCCAATATGCTGTATCCTGCTTTGGTCAGTTCTTCGACGACAGTTTCTCGAGTAACACGGCGTTCGAAGATCCTGTGAAGACTGAAACGCCTTCCTCTGTTATGTTCAATTATCGCTACTCGCCCACCAGGTTCCAAGGATTCTTTCAGTCTTGAAAAGTATTCCACTCGATTTGAAATATGATGGTAGACGTTGAGTAGGAAGATCAAATCAATTTTTTCGGGCAAAGTTGGAGTTTCGACCCTAGCTAGGATCACCTTAACGTTGTCTAACCCTTTTTCGGCGACGCTTTTTCTGATGAATTCTATTTTGCCAGGGTCAATATCCACAGCGTAGACGATTCCCTGTTTGCCTACTGCTTCTGCGAATTTGAGAGAGAAATAACCTCCTCCGGCGCCTATATCAGCGATTTTTTGTCCTTGTTTCAGCGTTAGAGTCTTCAAAATCTCCTCAGGTTTGCTTTTCGGATTAGCGGCTTCCATATTGGACATTTTTGCTTTGTAAGCCATCCTTTCCTCTCTTGAAGTTGACTAATGTAATCGCTAGTGATATAATAATAGCTGTCAAGAACTTCTGAAACGCGCGTGCGCTTAGTTCGCAGCCTCCTAAGAAGGGAAGAAAAGAGCCGCCTGCAAAAGTCGAAAATATTTAGGCGTGCCTAAACATTTATATGAATCGGCGAGAGATTTAGGTACGCCTAAATAACTGGCGATCGAAATGTCCAGCAGAAGTATTGAAGATTACTTGAAGACGATTTATCTTCTTTCTCAAAACGGGAAACCGATATCGACGAGTGAGATTGCAGAGCATTTCAAGATAGCCCCAGCAAGCGTCACAGAAATGATGAAGAAGCTTGCCAAGAAGGGCTACGTCAAGTATTCACCGTATCAGGGAGTGAACCTTACCAGCAAGGGTTCTCAAGTCGCAGAGAAGATCACGAGAAAACACAGACTGCTCGAGAGGTTCCTGCATGACGTCCTAAGAATCAAGGGGAACAAAGTCCATTCAGAAGCATGTGAGATGGAACACGCTTTATCCGATGAAGCAGAAGAGTCTCTTTGCCGTTTTCTCAGACACCCCGATCGGTGCCCGGATGATAACAAGATTATTCCAGCGTGCGATTTGCCCTTCTCGACATGCGAAGAATGTGTCGATCTACACAAGAAAAACCTAGAAGAATCGGGGAAACGAGAACATGTCCCTCTCTCGATATGCCAGCTCAAGGAAGGCGCGCGTGGAAGAATATCCTTCATACGAGGAGGACACAACGTTCTGCAAAGGCTTTCTGACATGGGCCTCACTCCAGGCACAGAGGTGACAGTCGTGAAATCAGCCCCTTTCCACGGTCCAATAGAACTACTCGTTAGGGGTTCGCGACTTGCCCTCGGCAGAGGCGTGAGCGAAACGATATTCGTTCAGGCTGAAAAAGCGTGACTCAGAAGAAACTGATTATTGCCTTGGCCGGAAACGCAAACGTAGGAAAATCGGTCATATTCAACTATCTCACTGGTCTGCATCAGCATATCGGTAACTGGCCAGGGAAAACCATTGAAAAGGCGGAGGGAACGCTCAACTTCAAAGGCTACACCGTTGACATAGTTGATCTTCCAGGCATATACTCTCTTTCGACCTACTCTCTGGAAGAACTGGTGTCAAGGAAATACATAGCGGTTGAGAAGCCCGACCTGGTGATAAACGTAGTCGACGCTTCGGTACTCGAGAGAAACCTGTTCTTCACTTTGCAGTTGATGGAGCTCGAGACGCCGATGATCGTGGCGTTGAATCAGCTGGACATCGCGAAAAGGAAAGGCATCGAAATCGACACCGAAAAACTGGAGCAACTTCTGGGAGTGCCCGTCGTTCCGACCGTTGCTACAAAAGGGACTGGAATATACGAACTTCTCGACAAGGCGATTGAGGTGATCGAAAAAGGGCAGCCTACGAGACGCGAAGCCAAGTACGGGGAAGAAGTTGAAGAAAGAATCACAAAAATCGTCATGATGCTTCGAGGTGTTCACCTCTATTACCCAGAGAGGTACGTTGCAGTCAAGCTGCTTGAAGGGGACGAGGAGATAACAAGAGAGACAGACAGACTGACACCGCAGATCGTAAGAGCAACGAAGGAGCTTGCCAGCGAAATTGAGGACCTTCATGGTCAGCCATGCTCGACTGTGATCACGTCAGAGCGTTACGAGGCTGCTGGCGGTGTTGCCAGACAGGCTCAGAAGCTGGTACCACCGGCAAAACTCACTGTCGAAGAGAAGCTTCACAACATCACGACACACAGGCTCGGCGGATACGTCATCATGACTGCTTCGCTGCTGCTTATTTTCTTCTCTATTTTCACCTTCGGGAACTACACTTCGGAAATTCTGACCAATCTTCTCGAAAGGCTGCATCCTCTGTCCACGAGTGTTTTCGGAAATGGAATCGTGGGCAACCTCGTCTGGGGCGGTATCGCCGAAGGACTCATAGCAGGCGTGACTGTAGCCCTGCCCTACATAATCCCGTTCTACGTCGTGCTGTATTTTTTGGAGGATTCGGGTTATTTGAGCCGGATAGCCTTCCTGATGGACAACGCGATGCACAAGATAGGGTTGCATGGAAAAGCGTTTATACCGATGATGTTGGGCTACGGCTGCAACGTCCCCGCATGTCTTGGATGCAGGATAATGGAAACAGAAAGGGAGAGAACACTTGCTGCTTTTGTGACCACACTAGTGCCGTGTGCAGCACGCACGGTCATCATACTCGGTTTGGTGGGAAGGTTTGTTGGCATCCAGTGGGCTTTGGTACTTTACATCTTCGACTTGTTCGTCATCTTCGCACTCGGGAGGTTGGCATTCAGACTTCTGCCAGGTGAACCGAGCGGTCTGATCATGGAGATGGCTGAATACAGGATGCCGCAACTCAAGACTGTGGTGAAAGAGACTTGGTTCAAACTGGTCGAGTTCATCAAGATCGCGTTTCCCCTCATTGTTGTTGGAAGCCTCGTCATAAAAGCCGCGGATATTTTTGGCTTGTTGAACCCGGTTGCCAGTTTGCTCAGTCCAATAACTGTGGTGTGGCTCGGGTTGCCAGTCATCACTGGGGTAACGCTGATATTCGGCGTGTTGAGGAAAGAGCTTTCGTTGATCTTGCTTGCTGCTCTTCTTGCCCCGATAGGCTTGCAGGCTTTGACTCCGGTTCAGATGGTTGTCTTCACTCTGGTAGCCATGTTCTACGTACCATGCATCGCCACAATCTCTGCTTTGGTCAGAGAGCTTGGCAGAAAGAAAGCTCTAATCATATCTCTGTTTGAGATAGTATTTGCGATCGTCCTAGGCGGAGTCGCTCTGAGACTGTTAACGTTGTTCACTTGATATGCGTAGGGGAATGCTGCAGGCTGTGACAGGTATGTTCGATGGGCGAACCGCGTGGTCAAGGACCTGCATGTTGAAGAGCGGTCTCGATTATCTCACATTTCCATGTTCAAGCTTGGTTGATATTATGCACCCGACGCACGGGATTAACAAACGATTAGCATGTTTTGGATGCAAGCGATCTGGAAAGTGAAAGCGAATTGCGAAGCCAAGTCCCCTGACAGCGTACTAAGACGAAGTGGCTATATATCGGAAGCGAAAGTAGAATAGTCCAGCGGGCCGGTAGTCTAGCTCGGTAGGACATCTGCTTGACGTGCAGAAGGTCGCCGGTTCGAGTCCGGTCCGGCCCACCAATCAATGCTTTTGCTTGTTGAATCATAGTTGTTCACCGAATTGACGGCTGAGAATTGTGTAATCAAGTATTTCAAGTGATTTTCAAACGTCTTACTCAAATTGAAGCCAAGATTACGTGACTTTTCTACCAGTTCTTGATCAACATATAAGACGAGATTGTGTTTGTTTAACATGTGCATTTGCACCCGGGCGGGTGCGAAGGGAAGTTCAATGTAATAAATCTGGTGCTTCGGGTAAAGTTCTATTTTTATCAGTTACTCCTCTACCCTTTCCAGATAACGATGATTTGCATGGTTAATGGGGGTTTTCCTGTATTTTTTGGGGGTTTTTTGACAGGGAACTAGGTTTTCGGGGTTTTCTGGGTGGTTCTGCGTTCAGGGTGAAACCATGATAGCGCGCGCCTTACGGAACCCGCGCGCGCTTGACTTGTTAGATATAGATATAATCTATCTTCCTTTCTTCTTTCTATGGTGATGGTATGGTACGGGTTAGTGTGGAAGGAATTAAGAACGGTCTTTACGCCAACACGGTGGCCCAGACAAAAACGTTCGACATGAACACAGAAGCCGCCATGTTTCCAGACGAATTCTACAGCTTCGTCAAAGAGTTGCAGGAACAACTAGCAGAAGGAAAAATAGACAGGATACTCGTACAAAGACGGCCCTAATCCCCTCTTTTTGTATTAATAGTATGATCACTAGCGCGCTCGGCATTATTTAGCAAGCGCGCGCTAATAGTTATTAGGTATTCACAAGATTATTATCGGAATAGTGGAATAGGAAAACAAAGAAGATTGAAAAATGGCTTATAGTCGAAGTAATCGAAAAACTCGGAAAATTCATCGTAGACACTCTAAGAAAAGGTCGAGCTAACTTTCTAGGTATTTTTTCAGTATATCGAAAGTATTGTCTTCTCGCGCGCGCGTTGTACACACAGCTGGTAGAGTTTGAAGATGATGACAAATATTGCACTGCAGTGGCCAACAATGTTCAAGACGCTAGAAAGCTTCTAGAGACTGGGTTTGAGTACGTCTGCAGTCACAAAGATGAAATGCTTTTCAGAAAAAGAAAATAGACGCGTGCTTTCCACAATTTATCGGCGATCTATCAACGTGCCACTGCGAAGGGTGAATTATTTCCTTCGTGAATCAGTTCTAGTGACATCGAACAATCAACATTGATCTGCGGTATCCCTGAGTGTACTATGAAAGTGTTGTTGCCCCATTTCATTATTGACCCTACAAGGCATACAGTGTACCACCCCTTTGAGAGCAGTAGTGCCGAGTATCTTCCACTCATGGTTGTATTTAGACTCTGAACTATAGGCGCCGTTTCGTTCATGGCAAGAGCGTCTCCTTTCTGCACGGTTACGGCGATGTAGCCAGGGATTAGAATGCTGTTTACTGTCAGAGCCAAGCTCAGTGTGGAATTGTCATATGGAACGTACATGATACAGTACCAAGAGTCTTCAGGCGAAATCGAAATGTACGAACTGGATTTGTATCTAAGGGTATACCGAGATTGTAGTAACTCGCCGTTTTTCACCATATCAGATAGCTCTTTTAATGGTTCGTAATCTGCAGTGATTCTATTCAGAGACTGATATTGCACATAGTTCAGAGATGCCAAGACGACAATTGCCACGATAAGCAAAGCAAAAAGGGATTTCAATTTGAGGGAAGATGGCAGGACAGGTTTTCCGCCAACCGCTTTTGGAGGCTCTTCAACCTTACTCATGGTTGTCACGGCAGCCTCTCCGAACGTGGACAGCTTGTATTTTCCGTTCTCCATCTTGGAAACGAGTTCTCCAAGGCTCTCAAGGTGGTAGGTTAAGTGGGAACTGGATATTCCAAGAGTCTCAAGCACCTCAGAGAAACTTCTCGGCATCTCTGAGAGCATCCTGAGAATCTTACGGCGGACAGGATGTTTCAAAGAAGTGAATATGGTCGAATAGACCTCGTCTTCAGAAGTCATGCAGTATTTCTCCACAATATGATACAAATACCATAAG
>Ga0315291_10004364_pt1 | contig 18029 bp, 11 predicted proteins | sample YL17G12_20_MG_FD_203070 | JGI IMG/M metagenome (GOLD analysis project Ga0315291, IMG submission 203070) | Sediment microbial communities from Yellowstone Lake, YNP, Wyoming, USA - YL17G12_20 | ecosystem: Environmental > Aquatic > Freshwater > Lake > Sediment | place: USA: Wyoming | collected...
CGGGGAGCCGCAGGGGTGGTGCGTGCTGGAGTACGCGGCGGCCGACGGGGCGCGGGCGATGGTGGGGCTGTTTCGCCTCGCCGGCGAGGGCGATCCGATGTGGCATTTCCGCGCGCGCGGCCTGGAGCGCGGAGCGCGCTATCGCGTCACCTGGGACAACACCGGCCAGTCAGCCGAGATTGATGGCTGGCGCCTGGCGAATGACGGCCTGCTGGTGACCTGTGAGCGGCCGCTGACCTCGGAGCTGCTGCTGCTCGAACGGGTCTAGGCCGGCCGTCCGGTCTGGGCGCCGATTTCGCGATCGTATGGGCGCGCGGCGCGTGCACCGCGCGAGTTAATTGCGACCTCCGCGAGAGGTCCCGCCTTCGCTAAAGCTACGGCGGGCAAGCGCGCCTTGGCCCACGAAGCCTTGGCGAAGTGGGCCCGGCTCACGGCTGCCAGACGCTCTTCCCGCCGATGAGTATCTCCGCGACCGCGTCGGGGTTGTGGGAGACCACCGAAGCGCGCTCGCCGTCGAAGGCGATCTCGATGAACTCGGTGTCGCCGTTGAGCGTCACCGCCACATCGCCGACGCTCAGCGACCGGCCGCGGCAGAGGGCGAGGCGCCGCACCCGTCCGGCTTCGTCGCTGCGCACCCAGGCCAGCTCACCGTCGAGCCGAAGGCGCCACTCCGGTTGCACGAGGAGGGCAGTAGGGGCAAGGCATGCCTTGCCCCTACCGTCAGCCGCCACTAACACGTCGCGCCGCCCGTCCCCGAGCTTCACCTCCACAGCCACATTGGGGTCGGGGCAGGCGGCGCCCTCGGCAGTCTGAAGCGGCAGGCGCCGGATAGCGGCGATGTCGGATGCTTTCTCGTAGGGCTGGATGACGGTGACAAAGGTCGAGGCCAGAGGCGGCGTGTCCGCAGCCGGCGCACCGGCCGCAGCCGGCGCACCGGCCGCCTGCCGGCGCACCATGACCAGGGGAATCCACGCCTCCTCGTTCATGCTGAAACCCTGGACTGAAATCCACGCTTCGCCCGTGCACGCCTGCGCGCCGGTGGTCAGGTCCGTGCAGCGAAAACGAACCTCGGAGCCGTCGGGCAGAAGGTGGAAGCGATCCTCGATCCCCCAGTCCGCGCTCCAGCCGGACGGGGGCGCAGGGTCCGCGGCGAAGTTGCGCGTCTGCGTCTCGTGACCGAAGTCGGCGGCCGGCTGAAGCGACAGGCCCTGGGTGGTCATCCGCCCGAAGCTGCCGTAGGTAAACTTGGCGTGATCGGCGCCGCCGACCACGCGGAAGATATCCACGACGTAGGAATCGCGGTGCGAGATGTCCACCAGGGCGGCGGTGCGCTCGAACTGCTGGCCGCCGACGAGATCGGGGCAGGAGGCGCGAATCGCCCGGAAGCGCTCGCCGTCCGCCCACAGGGTAGTGCGACCGGCCGCCGCCTGTTGGTTCTCGCCGTCCACGACGACGGTGTTGTGCGCGGCGGTCATGGTGTACCACCGCGCCCGGGGCGCACCCCAGCCGCCGTACTGTACCGGCGGATAGCCGAAGTCCGGGAGCAGGTCCAGCCCCTTGGCGAAAAGCCCGAGGTTCATGCCGTCGGCGTGGCTGTGCGCGCCGCCGGCATCATAGTCGAGCCACAGCGCGCGTTCGTCGGCGCCCCGGCCCGAGCGCAGAATGGCGATATGCCACTCGCGCTTGTCCACGCTTCCGACGCGGGGGGTCGGGCCCTCGCGCCCAATGAGGCCGGCGACGTCGGTCTGCACCGCGTCGGGGTCGTCGGCAAACAGATCGTAGGGCAGACCCTCAACGCTGCCGCCGTTCGCTCCGTACACCACCTGCGCGAAGGCCGCGTCGCCGGTGAGCCGGTACATGCGCCACAGGAACGTGTACATGGAGGGAGCGAGGCCGGGGTTGTTGGAGAACGACAGGCCCGCGTAGCGGCTCGCCGGATGGGCGAAGGCGCCCGAGTCGCCCGACGAGGGGTAATATCTCCCCAGACACCACGTATCCACGTGGAAGCGAAACGTGTCACGCAGCCGAGGACGGCGTTGAATCTGCCGGGGCAGAAAACCGGGGTCCATCCGGGCATACTGCTCCAGCAGCAGCCCGGTGCCGCTGACCGCATAGGCCGCATAGCCCGCGAGGCCCTTTTCGCCGGTGACGCCATCCACCGCCGTGGCCTTGTCGAGGACGCCGTCCAGCATGGCGTAAACCTGGTCGCGGTTCGCGGGCCAGCCGAGGATGGTGTGGATCATGGCGACGGTGATGTCGGTCTGCGGGTAGTTCGACTCGATCTTGCGCCGGTTCTCCAGGGCGTCGCGCAGGATGCGGTCCTCGATGTTGCGCTGGATGTCCGCGAAAGACGCCTTGGGGTTGTCGAGGTGGTAGCGCTTCGCCTGGCGCGACAGGAAGGCGACCAGTTCCGCGTCGCGCTGCAGGGCCTCGAAGACCTGGTCGTAGGCCACCGCCATGTCGCGCGTCTCCGGGCAGGCGTCGTGCCAGGTTGAGACGTAGCCAGCGGCGCCCTGCACCTCGTACACCAGACCCTGCTTGCCGAAATCGAAGGTCGGATAGAGGTCCGCCACGCGGTCGAGCAACACCCCCGCCTGGTGCGCGTAGATCGGGTCGCCGGTGACGACGTATGCCGCCGCGAGGTTGCGGATGCCGGCGACGACCGCCTGCTTCCATTGGCCGTAGATGAGATAGGCGCCGATAAAGCGCCAGCGGTGCTCGCCCTCGAGGTAGCCCTCGCCGTCGTCCACGCCGAAGGAGTGCAGCGGGGCGTCGGGGTCGGGATGCTCCGCGTTGAACAGCAGGCTGCGGTCGGCGCGCTTGGGGTCGAAGACGCCGCGCTCGTCGAGCCCGGAGAGGTGGAACTGGTGGAAGTCGTTCTTGGGGAACAGCTCCTTGCAGTGCGGGCAGCGCACCTTCCAGGGTCGGGCCAGAGCGTCGATCTCCCAGTTGTACATGGGCACGGCCTGCTTGCACGCCGGGCAGTAGCCGTCCGACCACACCATCCACGAGCGGGTGATGGTGCTGCCGAACATCAGGCCCCACAGCTCCTCGTCGGAGAACTTGAGCCACGGCTCGGCGCCGGCGATGATTCGCTTCTGGATCTCGGCCGCCCACGGGTACCGCGCCACATTGGCCCGGGCGCGGTCGAGCATGGCGGCGGTGTAGAACACGCCATGGGTCTTCACGGGGTACTCCCCTCCGTCGCCGGACGCGGCCGGTAAAGTTGCGACAGCCACAAGCAACATCAACGCCCCCCACGCGGGACCGCGGGGCAATCTGGCGCGGCGCAACATAGTTCGTCCTCCAATCATGGGGCAGGAGCTGGTCTCCTGCCCCATGATCCGGCGGGGCAGAAAGCAAGCTTCTGCCCTACCGCTTGTCCGGGTAGCACGCGGCGAAAAACTCGCGCAGCGTGCCCGGGTACTCGGCGCGCGTGAGCTGCGTCCACGTGCGCTGATCGCCGTAGGAGTAATAGAGCAACACTTTGCCCCCGAATTCCGCGAGGTCCGGGTCGGAGGTGTTGCAGCACTCGCCTTCCCCCGGCGCGAGGATGGGATTGCGCGGGCTCGGCTCCCAGGTCAGCAAGTCGCGCGAGCGAGTGAGGTAAGTCTCGAACCACCACTCCGGCCTGCGGTGCTCCAGGTACATCATGTAGTAGCAGCCGTCCACCCAGCGCAGGCACGGGCACGCCGTGTAGCGGTCGGCGCCGAATATGGCGCCAGGTATCTGCCGCCAGTCCGCGAGATCGCGCGACTCCGCGAACTTGATGGTGAAGGCCGGCCACAGCGGCTCATTGCTCTCGTAGGCCATGACGAAGCGGTCGCCGGCGCGGCACACCGACTGGTTGAACAACTGCTCGTCGGGATTCTCGGTGATGACCACGCGCGGCGCTGACCACGTCACCAGGTCGCGCGACTGGAACTCGCTGACGTCGTGCCAGCCGCCGTCCTGCAGCCGCGCCGCATAGACGTGCAGCGTGCCGTTGCACACGAATCCCGACGCGAGTGAATACCCGCGGCCGAATGTGGGGAGCACTCTGTCCGCGGCAACGTCGCGCAGTTGCAGTGTAGGGGCAAGGCATGCCTTGCCCGTACCGGCGGGGTTCTCGGCGGCGGCGGGGCGGATGTTCACCAGCAGCAGCAGGCGGCCCTCCCCCTCGGCTCCACTCGGGACAGGCCACACCAGGGGCGTGGCCTCGCAGATGTCCCCCAGCTTCGCTCCCGTCTTGTCCAGCCCGGGGACGCCCGAGCCCCCGATGACACTTTGCTGATCCACTCAAACCTCCCCATCGGCCGGGCGGGGACTGTCCCTACGTGGACTGTACCCGCCCGGAAGGGGACAGTCCCCATTCGGGGACAGTCCCTTTGGCCGTCCCGCAATTCGTCACGCCGTCCGCAATCGGCCTCGAAGATGTCATTCTGAGGGAGCCCTTCGACTTCGCTCAGAGCCTGCCCTGAGTGCAACGAAGGGGTGAACTCCGCGACCGAAGGCTTGTCCCGAGCGCAGCCGAGGGAAATCCCCTACCGGGGATGCTCCGGCGGTAGGGGAGCCCTTCGACTCCGCTCAGAGCTTGCCCTGCGCAACGTCGAAGGGGCAGGCTCTTCGCGAAGTTTACCCTGAGCCGGACCGAGATTCCTGCCACAGGCGGGCAAGCCTCGCGGAGTTTACCCTGAGCCCGATGGGAAGATTCTTCGCTTCGCTCACAATGACATGGCGAAGGGCTCGGAATGACAGGCGAAGGGCCTCAGGATGACGTGCTTCGGCGCCGGTTGCGGTTGACGAAAACGAATTAGACAACCTCTGAATCACGCCCCTACTTCTCCAGCACGACAATCGAATCCACTTCATCCGGCGCTTCCGCCGGCAGGTGGATGGTTATCGCGTCCTCGCCTGCCTGCCAATCCAGCTCCCCGCCGTGCAGCCACCGCGCTCCCTTGACTGGCATCTTCAGCCCCGGCAGCGCGAGCCGTTCCCCCGGCCAGTTGAGGATGTGCAGGTAGATTATGTCTCCCCTGACCACCGGCCAGCCCCACGGCTGCGCGGGCGTGCCCAGCGGACGCGTATCGTACACCGCCTCGCCGTTGCGGCGCAGCCACGTGCCGACTGCCTCCAGGCGCGCGACGTCCTCGAGGTTCATCTCGCCCGACGGCAGCGGTCCCTGGTTGAGCAGGTAGTTGCCGCCGCGCCCCACCACCTCGATCAGGCGGCGGATGAGGGTGGACGCATCCTTGTAGTCCCGGTCCTCGGGGTTGTGGAACCAAGAGCGGTTGACGGTATCGCAGACCTCGAACGGCCACGCGTCCGGCTGCGGCCCGCCGCCTGACGGGTACAGATCGTAGGACAGCACGAGCCCCTCGTCGCTGAGGAAGACGCGCTGGTCGTAGCTCTGCTCCGCGCCGTCCCAATCGCGCGACGACAGCAGCATCCAGGGGAAACGCTCCCGCACCAACTCCCCGATTTCGGCCATAGGGTAGCGATAGCTGGGGCCGTTCCACGGTCCGGGGTCGAGCCACAAGCCCGCCAGCGGGCCATAGTCGGTCGCCAGCTCCTCGAGCTGGCCGATCAGGAACGGCAGGTAGCGCCGCCAGGCAGCGGCGTCGAGCGGCCTGAAGTCGGGGTGATGCATGTCGGGCAGAGAGAAGTACGCGAACAGGGGCATGTCGCGACGATGACATTCATCGGCGAGGGCGCGCAGGAAATCGCGATGCGGGCCGCGGGCGGCGGTGGTGTAATCGCTGTGACGGGAGGCGAAATTGGCCAGGCCGAGGTGGTGCTTGGTGGTGAAGCAGATGTAGCGCTGGCCGGCGCGCTGCGCCAGATCGAGCCAGGCCGGCGGGTCGAAGGACTCGCCGAGCCGCGTCAGCTCATCGCCGAGGGCGCAGCGCGGCGACACCGGGCGCGCGGTCGCCTGACCGCGCGAAGTCCTCGCGACTTCGGGCGACCCCTTCGTCCACCGAAGCGGGACTTCGGGACTTCGTGGCCCGCGAAGGCGGAAGTCGCGCCCACTTTCGGCGGCCCAGGGCTGGTGGGGCGACGCCAACTCGGGGTGGCGGGTTACGATGGATTCCACGCCCCAGTGAATGAACATCCCGAACTTGAGGCGCTTGAACCATTCCTGCCGCGGCGAAAGGGGCGGTCGCGGCGGCGGCTGAGCCCGCTGAATGCCCGGACTGACGGGCATCCCCTCGCGGCCATAGACCCATGCGGATGGCTCGGGCAGGTTGGTCACCTCTGGTCGGTCATCTCAAGTAGGGGCAAGGCATGCCTTGCCCCTACTCGCTGCGCAGGGCTTCCATGGGATCGATGAGGGCGGCGCGGATGGCGGGGTAAAGCCCGAAGATGAGCCCGACCGAGAACGACACGGCGAGCGACAGCACGACCGCGCTGCCGGAGACCACCGTCTTCCACTGCGCATAGTAGGAGATCGCCCGCGCGCCGCCGATGCCGCCGCCGACGCCCACCAGCCCGCCGATGGTGGTGATGACCAGGCACTCGAGCAGGAACTGACGCACGATGTCGCCGCGGGTGGCGCCGATGCAGCGGCGGATGCCGATTTCGCGCGCGCGCTGGGTGACGGTGGCGAGCATGATGTTCATGATGCCGATGCCGCCCACCACCAGCGAGATGCCGGCGATGGCGCCCATGACGATGTTGAAGATATTCTGCGTCTGCTGGCGCTGCTGCAAGAGCTGCAGGGGGATGACGATCTCGAAATCGGGGATGTGGTTGTGGCGCCGATCCAGGATCTGCTTCACCACCTGCGCGGCGGGGACCGTCTTGTCCGGGTCGTTGACCTCGACCGCGACCTCGCTGATCGGTCGCAGGTTGAGGGCCGGGCGCTGGAAGAGCTGTGACACGATGCCCATGATCGCCTCGGGGTTCATGGGGATCGCCTTTTCGACGTAGATCTGGAAGTCCTCCATGGCGACGGTGATGGGGATGTAGATGTCGCGGTTAAGGTCGCGCAGCTCGAAGGTGGTTTCGGCGGTCTGCAGCACGCGTTCGCGCATGACGCCGATGACGCGGAAGTTGCTGGCGCCGATTTTGACGAACTTGCCGACCGGGTCCTCGAAGGCGAAGGCGTCGCGCTTGACCTGCGCCCCCAGCACGCACACGTGGGCGCGGCGCTTGACGTCCTCGTCGTCGGTGAAGCGGCCGTAAGCGACGCCGAGGTGAGTAGTGTGCACGTGCCCGGGCGCGGTGCCGAACACGCGCGCCTCCAGCGTCTTGCCCCCGGCATTGACCTCCGCGAACACCCGGCACGAGGGCACCACCCGCTTGGCGAAATCGCACAGCTTGGCCAGCGCCAGCGCATCGCCGTAGTTGAGGCCGTAGGGCGAGCCCTTGTCCGCCTCCTGCTGCAGGTCGCCGGCGAGCGTCACCCGCCGCACCTGTAAGACGTCGATGCCGAGTAAGCGGATCTGCTCCAGCGTCTCCTGGCGCGCGCCCTCGCCGATGGAGACCATCGCGATCACCGCCGCCACCCCGAAGATGATCCCAAGCATGGTCAGCGCCGACCGCAGCTTGTGACTCCACAACTCACGGAAACCGGTCCTGACCGGCGCGGTCAGGGGCGCGATGCTGAGTCTCACCGCGGTCGCCCCCCGTTCGAGGCGGCGGCGGCTTGGCCGCCTGCCGTCTCGCGGGCAGGCGAGGCCTCGAGGTCATTGAGGGCCACCCGGTCGCCGTCCTTGAGGCCGCCGGTGACCTGAACGAAGTCCCCGTTGGAGTCTCCCAGCTGCACGGCGGTGCGCACGTATTGGCCGCCGCGTTCGGCGAACACGACCGATTGCCCGTCGCGAACGAACACGCATTCCGCGGGCACGGTCAGCGCGTCGCTGACGCGCCGGGTGACGATGCGCGCGTTGGCCCGCATGCCGGGGCGCATGAGGGTATCGGGGGTAGGCGGCAGGTCAATGGTCACCGGGAACGTGGTTTCCGTGGACAGCCCGCGCCAGCCCTCGATGGGTGGGCGGCGCGCGGTGGCGCCGATCTGCTGCACCCTGCTCACGATGACCTTGCCGGGCAGGGCGTCAATGTCCACCATGGCTTGCTGCCCCACCTTGACCGCGCTGGCGAACTGCTGATCCAGCTCCAGCTTGACCTGCATCTGGCCCAGGTCCACGATCTCGGCCACCTGGCGCCCTTGGTAGACCGAATCCCCCTGTTGCGGCAGCCCCTCGTCGCCGCGCCGCCCTTGCATTGACAGCGCGACCAGTCCGCGCGCGGGCGCCGTCACCTGCACCTTGAGCAGGTCCTCCTTGGCGCGATCCAGCCGCAGTCCGATGCTCTCCAGTCGGTTTTGCGCCATGCGCTCGTCGCGCTGCGCCTCGCGCGCGGCGACGGCGAGGTCGTGCTCGGCGTCCGCCACCTGCTTGCGCTGGTTCAGTATCTGCGCCTCGACCTGCGACTTTCCCAGTTCGTAGGTTGTGCGGTCGCGCTGGAGCCCGAACTCCGCCGCCTTGAGAGCGGCCTGCTCGCGCTCGACCTCGCTGCCCGCGATGAGGCCCCTGGCGGCGAGCCTTTGTTTCACCTCCACCTCGGTGCGGCGCCGTTCCAGCTCCTCCTGGCTGAAGGAGATGCGCTCGGCGTCGCCCTCCAGCGTTGCCTGCTGCTGGCGCTCAAACGCCGCCGCCGCGTCACGGGCGCGTTCCACCTTGAGCTTCATCTCCGCCAGCCGCGATTCGCCCCGCTGCTTGGCCTGCTGCAGCTTGCGCTGCGCATCCATCCACTCGTCGGTCAGGTCCTCCACCTGTTTCTGGGTCTGGGTGGGGTCGAGCACCATGATCTCGTCGCCCGCGGAGACCAGGATCCCGTTCTCGCACACCGACACTATCTCCCCGGAGATCTCCGGCACCACGGGCGTGGAATCCCGCGCCGCCAGCGAGCCGGTGGCATCCACCGTCACCAGCAGCTCCTGCGTCCTCGCCACGGCGTGGACCACCAGTTGTTTGCCGCTGTCGGGCGTCAGCCACGCTCTCGGCCGGGCGCGCCATGCCGCGTAAGCCCCCGCTCCGACCACCGCCGCCAGCACTATCGCCGCAACCGCCCGCGCCCGCATCACCTGCCCTCCGCCCGCCGTAGGGGCAAGGCATGCCTTGCCCCTACAGGGGGAACTGCCAGCGCCACCCGGTCGCCGTCCTTCAGGCCGCCGCTCACCTCGACCGCCAAGTCGCTGCGCGCCCCCGTCTCGACCGCCAGGGCCTCGAACTGCTCCCCACGCTGACGGTACACGACCTTGCTCGCGCCCCGCGCGAACACGGCGCGGATGGGCGCCATCATCACGTGCTGCAGCTCGCGCAGCACGATCTCCAGGTCAACCGTCATGCCCGGCCGCAGGTGCGCGGGATCGCTTTGCTCCAGGCCCACCAGCACCCCGAAGACCTTCTTGCCGGGGGTGCCCCCTTCCCACACGTTGGATTCCCGCGCCATCTCCTCGACCGAGATCACCTTCGCGCGGTAGCGCTTGGCGGGTTCGCTTGGCGACGGCACGAACGCCTCCTGCCCGGCGCGCACGCGCGAGATATCCATCTCGCCGATTTGGCAACGCACCTGCATTTTCTGCAGGTTGAAGATCATGATCGGCTCGCGACCAGGGGACACGCGGTCGCCGGCGCGATAGGGCCGGCGCTCCGACCAGTTCTCGCGGTTGGTCTGCACCACCGCCAGCCCCGCGGTCGGCGCCAGCACGGTGCACTGGTCGATCTTATCCTGCGCCTCGTCGAGCCGTCTCTCCGTCTGCTCGACGGTGACGCGAGCGTCATCCAGGCGCAGCCGCGCAGAGGTTGCGGTGGCTTCGAGATTCTGCTGCGCCAGGCCGAGCGCGGTGCGCGCCTGCTGCACCTCCTCGCCGGTGCGCTTGTCCGCGTTCACCTCATCGGCGCGCTTGCGCTCCAGCTCGAACTCCTGCTTGCGGTAGTTCGCCTCGGCTTCACGCAGCTTGGTGCCCGGGATGTAGTTGAGCTTGGCGAGGCGCTGGGCGCGCGCCAGCTCGCTGTGCGCGCGCGCCACTTCGCTCTCGGCAAACCGCACCTCCGCGGCCACCTTGTCCCGTTCGGCCTGCGCCTTGTCCTCGGCCAGCCCCAGCGCCTCCTGTGCCCTGTCCACCTCGCTCTGCGCCTGGCTGGTCTGCACTTGCGCGTCGGCCTGCGCCTTGTCCAGCTCCGCCCGCGCGTCCACCAGCTTCTGCATCAGGTCGTCGCGCTGGTCAACCAGTTCCTTGGTGTCGATCTGGAACACCAGGTCGCCGGGCTGCACGGGCTCGTTGTTGTCTTGGATGTAGAGCAGCGTGCCCCCGATCTCGCTAATTACCCGCGTCTCCTCTGCCGACTGCAGGAATCCGCTGACGGGCAGGGTAATGGTGAGTGCGCCGCGCTTGATCGCGGCGGTGGGGACGACCTGTCTCACCGTCGCGCGCGCGGTCGTCCGGGCGCGCACCCACCAGCCGCCCGCCGCCAGTGCCGCTGCCACCAATAATGCCAGGACCGCTCGCTTCACGCTTCCACGCTAACCTCGGGCGGCATTTGCGCCAGCACCGCCCGCGCGTCGAGGGGGTTGGGCACCGGTGTGTCGCTTTCCACCCGCCCATCGCGCACCCGCACGATGCGCCGCGCATGCTCCGCCACTTGCTCCTCGTGCGTCACCAGCAGGATGGTAATGCCCTCCCGGTTGAGGTCCTGGAACAGGGCCAGCACCTCCTGGCCAATGCGCGTGTCCAGATTGCCGGTAGGCTCGTCGGCCAGGATGAGCGAGGGCCGGTTGATGAGGGCGCGCGCGAGGGCGACCCGCTGCTGCTCGCCGCCCGACATCTGCGTCGGCCGGTGATGCTCGCGCCCCGCCAGTCCCACCCGGACCAGGACCTCCCGGGCCCGCGCGTGCGCGTGGGGCTGGCCGCTGTAGATCGTCGGGAGCATGACGTTGTCGAGCGCGGACATCCCCGGCAGCAGGTTATAGGACTGGAAGACGAAGCCGATGCGGCGCAGGCGCAGGGCGGAGCGTTGGGCGTCGTTGAGCCGCGCCACGTCCTCGCCCGCGAGCAGGCAGCGCCCGGCCGTCGGCTGCTCCACACAGCCGAGGATGTTCAAGAGCGTGGTCTTGCCGGAACCCGAGCGGCCCATGATGGCCACCATCTCGCCCGCGGCCACCTGCAGATCCACGCCGCGCAGCGCGGCCACGTCCACCGTGCCCGCGCGGTAGATCTTGGTCAGCCCCTGTGCCTCGACGACGTTCATTGCCCCTTGCCCGCGCCTTTCTCCTGGGGCCGTGTGGGGTCGGCCATCGCCACCACCTCCGTCGGGGCCAGGCCCGCGCGGATGACCACCGCCACGTCGCTGCGCTCTCCCACTTCGACCTCGCGCGGGGCGAAGCCCCCGTCGCGCCGCACGTAAACCAGGCTCTTGCCCCCGCGCTCGAACACGGCCTCCAGGGGCACGTACAGCGCGTTCGGCAGCCGCTTGACGATCAACCGCACCTTCGCGTTCAGCCCCGGCTTGAGGCGCCCCGGGCGGTCCTGTTTCACCTTGACCCAGATGTCGACCACGCGCTTGTTGGGCTCGGCGGTGGGGTCCTCCCACATCCCCACCTCGCGCGCGACCGCCGACACGGTGGTAACCGTGCCGGTGAACTCACGCCCCGGCAAAGCCTCGAACTCGATCTCGGCCGGCTGCCCCTTCCACGCCGAGGCGATGTCGGTTTCCCTGATGCGGCTCGTCACTGACATGTTCTCGCTGCCCGAGATAGTGCCCAGGGACATACCCGATGACACCTGGTCGCCCTCGCGCCAGGGACGGCGCTCCCCTCCCTGGTAGTTGGTGAAAACGGTGACCACGCCCACTGCGGGCGCGAGCACGGTGGTGTCCCTGAGGGCGACGCGTAGCTTCTCCAGCTCCCTGGCGGCCATCTCCGCCCGCTTCTCGGCTGCGGTCACCTGCTCCTCGATGCGCGTGCGCGAGATTTCCGCCTTGCGCTCGGCCGCCTCCACCGCGGTCTGCTTCTGGCGCAGCTCCGAGGCGATTTCCCGCCGGCTTAGCTCCAGGGCCTTCTCGCTCTGCTGCACCTTGAACTGCTGCGCCTCGTAGGTCGCCTGGCTGATATCGGCCGCGGCGGCGGGAACGTAGCCCTTGTCGGCCATTCGCCGCTGGCGTTCATGCTCCAGGCGCAGGCGCTCCAGCTCGGCGCGGTCGAATGTCAGTTGATCCTGGGCCTGCTGCACGCGCACCCGGTTCGACTCCTCCCACAACTGCAAGTCCTTGCGCGCCTGCTCGACCGCCCGCCGGTCGTTCTCGTAGTCCTGGGTGGCGCTCTCGCGGGTCTTGTCGATTTCCTCCCGGGCCTGCTTGAGGCGCAGCTCCGCCTCCTCCTTGCTTTGCTCGAGATCGCGCGCCTCGATGCGACAGAAGACATCGCCCGCCTTGACGTGAGCCCCGTCGGGCACCAGCATGGTCAGCTTGCCCCGCGCCTCGCCGGTGCGCACGGTAACCGCGTCATCGCTCTGCAGCGTGCCCCCCACCGCTAGACTGACCACGAACTCGCCGCGGGTCGGCCTCGCCACCTCCACCGCGGGGCCCGCCTTGGGCGGCGACAGCGCGCGCCACGCCCACGCGCCGCCGCCCGCCAGCGCGAGCGCCACTAATCCGCCTATGACGCGTCCCTTGCTCACAGCTTGCCTACCCCGGCAGATCCTGCGTGATATCCTCGCCCAGCGCCTGGCGTATGCGCACCGCGGTCAGGAAGTACTGCACCTGCTGCTGCAGCAGCGAGCGCTCGGCCTCCACCAGGCGATCGTCGGCGTCGAGCACCCGCAGGTAATCGCTCAGCCCTTCGTCGTACATGCCCTGGGCTTGCTCCCGGTTCTTGCGCGCGAGCGCCAGCGCCTCTTCGCCGATGGCGATGCTGGCCTTGACACTATCGGCCGCGCGCACCAGGCGCTGCACCTGCTGGGCAACGCTGTCGCGCGCCGCCGTGATCCGCTGCTCGAGCACGGCAGTATCGCGGTCCACCCGCTGTTTGTCCTCGGCGAGCGCGCGATCCCGCAGTGGCACTTCCACCCGCAGGCCGCCGAACCAGCCCGTGCTGTAGGTCTGGCCGCCCAGCGTCTGCCCAGCGTCGTTGACGCCCACCGACGCGATGAGGTCGGGCCGGGCACTGCTGTAGGCGATAGTGCGCGCCGCGTCGGCGTCCTCCAGGTCGAGGTTGAAGCGTGCCAGGTCCGTGCTGTTGATGAGTGCGGTGCGAACCAGCGCCGGCTCGGCGTAATCCTGCGGCGAATAGGCGATAGGCGTTGTCAACTGCGGGGTCGAGCCGGCCAGGAACCCCATGTCGAGCAGCAGCCGGTCCATCGCGTCTTGATACGCCTGCTGCTGCCGTATCACGCTTTGCTTGGCTCGCTCCCAACTGAGTCGCGCCTGGTCGACGTCGATCTCGGCGACCTGGCTGACCCACTCCTCGCCGGGCTGCTGCAAGCCCTCACCGCTGAATTTCATGTAGTTTATGTCGTAGAAGCGTTTCGCGCGCTCCACCGTTCGCTGTGCGATCTCGATCTCGCCGCCCGCGAGCAGCACCGAGAAGTAATCGTCGATTATGGTAAGCGCAAGCGCCTGGCGGGCATCGTAGAACGAAAGTCGCTCCCCCGCCAGCGCCGCCCGCGTCCTGCGTACACGCTGCCACGTGGCAGACGCCAAGCCGGCTCCGCGCAGGAGTGGCCGCTCATAGGTGACATTAAGTGCCGGCCGCTGGGTCAGCAGGTCGCCGAAGACGTCCTGGGCGCCGGTGCCGACTCCGAACTGCACGGAGTCGCCGCCGAAGCGCTCCCAGCGTACCGATGCCGACGCCGAGTGATCAGCATCCGTCTCCCCGTCCACCGGCCGCTCTTGCCTCGTCTCCGCGGTGGCGCTGTAGAAGAGGCGTTGGTCGGCGACCCACAGCCCTTGCCGAGCGTTGACCAGCGCCTGCTGGGTCTGGCGGAATGCGGCGTTGTGGCGAAACGCGAGCCCGATGGCCTCTTTCAGGCTCAAGGTCGCCGGGGCCTGCGGCGAGGCCGTCGGCGTGAGGTCGATCGACTCCGGCTCGACCGACAGCACCCGCTCCCACATCTCGGCCGGGAGTCGCCCGAGACCCGTGGTGGCGCCGCTCGGCGAGTCGGCGGCGCGGGCAGACGTCACTGCAGCAAGTAACACCCCGACAGCAATGCAGATTCTCATAGTATCCCCGACCCGGTGTCGCCTCACGGCGGTGGACCTGGAATGAAAGTGCAGTGCGGGCGGGGACTGTCCCTACGTGGACTGTACCCGCCCGGCAGGGGACAGTCCCCATTCGGGGACAGTCCCTCCGACGCGCTCACACGCGCACCAGTGTTTGACTTCTGTCTGACCGAAAGGGTTTCCTGCCCAGGCGGCGGGCGCGTTGTAGGATGTCAGCCGGAAGGGGACGTCTGGAGGGTTACATCGCCACGGTAGGGGCATGGCATGCCATGCCCCTACTATCGGCCACCGTCCTGGTTGGGGCGAACGCCGGCATCGAACAGCAACAGGTGCGCGCTCCACGGCGCGACGTCGGGAACCACGACGCGCCGATAGTCGGGCTCCGACGCCGGCTCGGTGGACAGCGCCCGCGCCGCGCCTGCCATGGGCACGTGCTCGACCTCTCCCGTTGCCATCCGCACCACCAACGCCAACTCGGGCTGCGGATCGAGCGAGGCGTTGAGCACAATCACGGCTTGCCGTCCCATCGCTCCCGCGCGCGCCCACAGGACCACCTTGGCCAGGCTCTCCACGACCGCCGGCAGCCGGCCGCGGCTCAGCCACCGCGCCAGCGCCCGATACTGCCAGATCTTCGCGGCCGAGTCTGTGAACGACCACGGGTAGTAGCCCGCGACCGCCACGCGCCCGCCCTGCGGGTTCTCGTAAATCGAGAGGCACGGCCCGAGATCGCCGCCGAGGTAGTCCGTCAGGCGCGACAGTATCTGCACGCGCTGCGCGCAGGGCTCGAGCGCCCGGGCGGTCTGCTGCCAGAACGACTGGCGCGCGTTGCGCATCCACCCGGCTGCGGGCGCATTGAGCGGGTGCTCGGTCAGCACCTCGATGGTATCCGCCTCGAACGACGGGCCGGGCCGCACGCCCGCCATTTCGCCCAGCCCGAGATCCCACAGCACCTCGAGCGCCTCCGCGTCCAGCAGCACCCCGCCGCGCAGCATCAGCTCCAGCTCCTCGCGCGGGAAGGCCAGCGGCATGCGCCCCGACAGCGCGCTCATCGTCGCCCCATCGCGACTGTAGCACAGCGGCAGCCCCAATTCGCCGAGCGCGTAAGGCGCGTTGAGGAAACGGGCCGCAAGGCCGCCGTCGAACCACGACCCCGGATCGCCGTTCACCGTCCACAGGTCGCCGTTCCAGGCGGGCCATATCCCGAGCACCCGCGACCGACCCAGCTCCTCATGCAGGCGCTTCAGGAATGGGCGCGCCTGGGCGATCCGATCCCTGATCGGCCGCACCTCGTCCAACGCCGCAGCGCCCTGAGGCAGGAGGTTGAAGGCGGCGCCGGTGACCCCGGCGGCCATGTAGGCGGCGCTTTCCAGCACCGTCGTCACCGCGCTCTTGCGCAGGACGTGGTACGGGAAGTTCTCCACCTCCGACTGGATGACGGTCACCCAGTGCGGCAGCGCCGCCGCCTGGCGGCCGAGGTCATGGGCCTTGCCCACCAGGCCCATCAGGGTGTCGTCCCAGTAGAACCCGCCGCCGGGGCGCCAGCGCACGGGGGCGCCCTCGGGCCCGGACAGCGTTTCGGCCCAGCGACGAAATGCGTAGCCTTCATAGAAGCGATCGCCGGTCATGAAGCCCAGCTCCAGCCCGGGGCGGGCGGCGTGCGCCGCCTGCTCGATGATCGCGTGCAGGCGATCAATGGTTCCGCGGTTGTGCTCCAACCATGCCCGGCGCAGCTCCAGGCGCTCCGGGGTGGGCGGGCCTTCCGCCGCGGCCACCCACGACGTTCCGAGCCCCTCGACTACACTCGGGGTAAACTCCGCGAGGTTACGGTTCCCGCGCCCCAGCTCCTCGGCGAACCGCTGCACGCAGCGCGAGCAGAAGCACGCCGCCGCGATGGGCGCGTGCCCCATGAGACGCACGTCGTCGTCAATCCACACGAAGTCCGGCTCAGCCTGGGCGAAGGCCGTGTAGATCGCGCGCACGTACTCCTGGAAGCAGGGATCCTCGGGGCAGTAGCAGCCGCGGCACTCGCGGCCGCGGGGATCGGTCACTCGCTGCCACGGCTGGTCGAGGGAGCCGGGCAGGTTTTCCTCGTGGTGGCCCATGGTGGCCAGGACGTTGATGCCCGCCCGGTAGCCTCGGGTTCGCGCCTGCGCCATCACCGCCTTGAGCCGATGGGCGCGCTCGAGCATGAGCGGCAGCGGCGCCGGTGGATGCGTCTCCGACGTGAAGAACGCCAGCTCGTCGAACGTACCGGGCGTCTGGGCCAGCCAATCGAACAGGCGCCTCAGTTGCTCGTCATCGGTCCAGTAGGGCACATGAACGCGCAGGGCAGTGACCATGGGCAGCCTTCTCCTAGAGCTTATCATTACCCACTTCTTGCTCGACGGAGCCGGGGGAGAGGGAACCGGCGGCGTGCGGCGCACATGCCGGGCGCGACCTTCATAAGGTCGCGTGCTCCCTCGCGCGCTCATGGAGCGCGCGCCCGGGCCAGAACCAGGAGCCAGTTCTGCCGCTGAAGAACCCTTTCCTGAGGCAGATGTGGGTAATGCTAAGCTCTCAGGGAGAGGCTTGCCCGCCTCTGGTCGGATGCCAGCAGGCAGTATTCGGTTTCAGCCTACCTAGCCGTAGGCTACTACGGTGAAGTGGGCTGGGGCTATACATCGCGGCCCGGCAGATTCAAGACGCCCTTGGCACCACCATAGCGTGGCATCGGGAGCTTCCCTTTTGCCGCGCTCTCGTGTAAACTGAGACGGTTTGACAGCGGCGCTTAGTGGACCGCTGTCAGACAGACAACGGAGACAGACTCGGGAGGAGCGAAATGGTCTGCGAGCACGCCCAGAGCATTGAGATGGAGCTCGATGGAAAGAAGCGCGTTTTCTGCGTGGCTTGTGCGGAGTTCCTGCACGAGGGGCACGTTTCTGCTGAGGAACGTCTCGAGCGCCTCGAGGGGACACTGCGCTGGCTGTGTCAGAGGTACCTCTACTCTCAGGCTTTACTGCACCAGGTTGTCGAGAGCTACAAGTCTCACCTCGAAGCAGCGAAGAAGGAACGGGAAGAGACAGAGGCCCTTCGTCAGAGACAGAAGCAGCATATGGATACGATGGAGGACTACGCCGCCGAGCTCGCCGGCCAGGGGGCAGAGGAAGCAATGGAGCGGAACCTGCAGCGGGGGTTTTAGCGTAGTGAGTATCCAGAGCAGGTGCTTGGCGAGTCCACTTCTGGCGGGCCGGGTGAGGGTCAATACTGCTCAACAATAGTTCCGCAAGACAACATCAGGCGGTCGCCGGAGGTACGATGTGGGGACGGATGAACTGTCAGAAAACGCCCGCCTGGCGCTCGATACCATCCTGCAGCGGCCCACCAAAGGCATCCCCTCCTGGCTGGTGCATATCATGGAGCACTCCCACATCGAGCGCCTCGCGGGTGCGCAGCCGGGCGAATACCGCAAGGACCCGGAGCGCGTTTATCTCGCCTTCCAGCGCGCCATCGGCACCTGCCTCATCGATCAGTTCATCCCCGATAACCCCCTCACCATGGGCGACCGCGGGTTCGAGGGCGCGCACAAGGGGGCGACCACCGGCGCCGAGACGATCGTCCTCGACGGCATGACCATTGATTCGCCCGAGGCGGTGGTCGAGCACATGGAGCGCTTCGTCTTTCCGGCGCTGCGGGCCGCGGCCTCATCGTTCGACGAGGACCGCCGCGTCGCGCAGATACTGCAAAACGAAGCGGCGGTGCAGGCTAAGTTCGGCCCCGACATACTGAAGGCTCCCTACGGCATCGTCAGCTTCCCGGCGCTTGCCTACGGCGCCTACGGCTACGCGAACT
>Ga0315291_10004365_pt1 | contig 18027 bp, 9 predicted proteins | sample YL17G12_20_MG_FD_203070 | JGI IMG/M metagenome (GOLD analysis project Ga0315291, IMG submission 203070) | Sediment microbial communities from Yellowstone Lake, YNP, Wyoming, USA - YL17G12_20 | ecosystem: Environmental > Aquatic > Freshwater > Lake > Sediment | place: USA: Wyoming | collected...
GCGGTGGACTTTTGGTGGGACGTGACGAAGACCCCGCCCGGCCCCGAGCAGGAAGCGCGGAAAGCTTCCTACGGCCCTCGCCTCCGCGAGCTGGTGGCCTCGATTGACCCGAAGCCCCGCTTCAGCCGAATTCCTCCGAAGGCGCTGTTCATCGCAAGCGGCGGTCGCGACGAGTACATCGACATCGAGTCGGTGCGCCGTTTTGTGGCGGACCTTGAGCCGCTTTATGGAAAAGACAGGGGCCGCCTGCGTTTCCTGCCCTTCCCCGAGGCGGGACACGGAGTCACCGAGACCATGTGGAAGGAGGCTCAGGAATGGATCGTGCGGGGCCTGGAAAAAGGGCCACAGGGTGCGAACTCGCGATGAAGGAGACACGGACTTTAGCCGCCGAGCGAGGACACAAGCAGGCAGGAAAGGAAAGACCATGAGTACGAACGCCGTTTGGTGGATAGGATTGTGTGCAGCAGCGATGCTGGTGGTGAGCCGCGGCCTTGCTGCCGGTGAGACTTGGCGGGCCGCCGAACAGCCGGAGCTGACGAAGGCGCTGGAACAGGCCCCTGTTCTGCAGACCGAGTCGCTGGGCGAACCCGAGCAGATCGAAGCAGCAACAGAGAAAGCTGGAGTTGGCCTCGACGGCATCATTGACGCCTACGAAAACGCCAAGGCCAACGAGTCATTGAAGAAGCTCGACAAGAACGGCGACGGGAAACTCACATCCGATGAGTATCGCCCACAGCGACAAGGCGGACCGGGCGGCCCCGGTATGCGCGGTGAGGATTTTCGCCCTGGTGGTCGTGGAGGAGATCCACCCGTCGAGGGGCAGCGCCCTGCACTGCAGCGTCCTTAAGGCGATCAGTGATAACGCAATCCCAATGGAGTATTGTATATGAGATCAAAGGTTGTTGTTCCCATCGTTATTGCAGTTATCACACTGGCAGTACTGTCGTATCCGGGGTTTGCCCAACAGGTCACCCCAGGCAGTCCTTCGAAGCAATCCGGCAAAAGTTTGGTGAAAGTCTTTATTCTCGCGGGACAGTCGAACATGGAAGGACAAGGCGTGGCCGACCTCGAAGGCAAGGACTACAACCAAGGTAGAGGTACGCTCAACTTTCTCATGAAGGATCCCGCTAAAGGGCCTCTCTTCAAGCATCTCAAAAATGACAAAGGCCAATGGGCGGTTCGGGATGATGTTTGGGTTCGATACAAGCCCGAGGACGGTCCCGTCAAATCCGGCCCGCTTACTCTTGGCTTCACACCCTATGGCGGCAAACACCACTTTGGTCCCGAGCTGCAGTTTGGCCATGTTATGGGCAACTACTTCACCAACCAAGTTTTGCTCATCAAAACTGCCTGGGGTGGCAAGAGCCTTTACAAGGATTTCCGCCCGCCCAGCTCCGGCGGCCAAGTGGGCCCCTATTATACGAAGATGATCACTGAGGTCCGCGAGGCACTGGCCAACCTCAAAAACGATTTCCCCGGCTACGATAGCGGCGGATACGAGTTGGCGGGATTCGTCTGGTACCAAGGTTGGAACGACGGCTGCGATCCGAAGAATGCTGTCCCTGAGTACGAGACCAACCTGGTGAACCTGATTAAGGACCTGCGCAAAGATCTCCTGGCGTCGAAGCTTCCGGTCGTGGTCGGCGAGTTGACCGGTCCCTGGGTCCAGGCTGAAGGTGCGTGGGCAGCCCTGCGACAAGCCCAGGCAGGTGCGGCGGCCCGCCCCGAGTTCAAAGGCACGGTGCGGTTTGTCGAAACTCATGATTTTGTGCGGAAGCCAGAGGATTCCCCTTGCCCGGGGCACGGCCATCATGAGTTCGCCAACGCCGAGACCTATTTCCTGGTCGGGAATGCTCTGGGCCAAGGGATGAAGAAACTGCTCCAGGAAGACCACACCCTTCCCACGCCCGACCCAGCGAAACCCGCCTCGCATGCCGTTGGCAGTATCGAAGGATGGACAGTACGAATTGACGACCGGCCTATCCAATGATGTTTACGAAAGGTTGTACGATTGAATCCCAATAAACCGAATAAGTTATCAAAGAAGGCAGATTATGATTAATTCAAAATCCCATTCCGCTGTTCGGCCAAGTCCGTTCCGGTTCTCGGCATGCTTTCTCATCATGTTTTTGGCTATCGGGGAATATTCCATCGCGGCAGACAGTCCGAAACCGCGGCTTGTGTCGCAGGGCCTGTCGGGTTATGTCAGCATGGATGTGCCGGCTCCGCCGGACGACTATGGTTACGGCGTCAGCTTCTATTCCACCGCGTGGCCTCTGCTGGAAAGCCCCCTGCGAGATTTTCAGATTGGGCTGGCGTCCATCTGGATCGTTCCGGACAACCGGCAGATCGACTATCCTTTGCTGCCTACTGGGACCGTGGCCCGTGACAACTGGCCGGATCGCGGTCCGAGCTACCGGGATGTGTTTCAGACCATCGAAGGAGGGTTGGGGTTCTGGGCCAGCACTCGTTTTGGGTCCACCACCGCCAAGTTTCGCATGAATGGAACGCCCAATGGCTACAACCACGAGATTTCGTCACCGGGGTGGGGCTTTGGCGACACGACAGCTCTTCAACCGGAGCAGATGGGTATCGCCCAGCTCAGTGCACGACTTCTGGTGCCTCCCGATGGACTCACTTTCCGGGAGGGAACCTGCGGCGAACTGTTCGGCTACGCCTGGATGGTGCTGCCGTTGACCGAGCCGAAGAGCACGACCGCCGGTTTGCCGGTTTCCACCGGCAACCAGTGCTGGACGCTCTTCATCAATGCGAAGAATTTCAAAGGACCCGTGGCTTTCTACGCGCCGGTCACCTGGAGCCGGATCTCGCGGCGACATGCTCCCGCGGTGGGGCGTGGTCTGGATGTCCGCCCGGGGCTGGTCACCGGCGGCGCCATCGAGATCAACACCGTGCCGCGTTTCGTCGGCACGGATGCGAAGGGCACGGTTTACACCCGCATTCCCCGGCTGCAGTTCCCGACCGACGACCAGGGACGCACGATCCTTATCCACAACCTGACGCACTACTCCAAAGAAGCCCTGTACCACCAAGTGGAACAGTGGCTGGCGGGGCGCGACGTGGCCTCCGGGAAATTCGCCGACCGAGGTGCGATGGTACCGCCCTGCCGGGCGGAACCATTGAATCTGCGGCAGGGGTCGGAGAATCAGCCGATCCTGGGTTGCGAGCATTGGGTGGAAACTCGCGCCTTCGACAAGACCACTTTCGGCCTGCAGTGGAAGCCGTCCGTGCTGGAGCCATGGACGGGCTCGATGCGGCGCGGCACCTTTCCGGAGTACTACCGGCAGGAAGGCAAGGAGTTGCTGGCCGTGGCTGCCGACGCGGTGCCCGACGAGACCGGCCTGAAGGAGGCACGGTTCAAATCCGCCGTCACGAACCAATCCTATACCTCGCCTGAAGCCAGCGACACGTGCTGGAAGAAGCCCGGTCCCAAGGCCGGTCCGTTTCAAGCGAAACTCGGCGACGGAAGCGTCGTGACGTACTGGTGGTACCGGTTCATCGACCAGCCTTCCCTTCAGGATGCGGATCTGAGTGAATCGGAGAAGAATCGGCTGCAAACCATTGTCGAGAAGCTTCACACCCATTGGACCATGGACAAGGAATACCTGCCCCCGCCGGGGCTGGGAACGCTGGCTGCGCTCGACGCCCCGCTCATCGTCACGCCGCCGAAAGGACTCGAAGTCGGCTACGTTCCGGTTGCCACCCGTCAATCACCGCCATGAGGTGCACGAGCGCAACTACCTCGGCCGGCCGACGTTCGCGGGCCGCGACATGTATTTGGCGGGAACCGAGCAGTTACGGCGCATCCGCAATATTTCCCGAATCTGGTGATGATAGGTCCTTCTGGAAGAAAAATGAATAGCGCGGACGCCGGTCGCATCCCGAGCGGAATCGTCCAAAGACTGTCCAAGTCACCATGAGGAATGAAATGAGAAACGCAATCGCAACAAAGGTTCGGTTGGTGCCCACGTGTCTTCTATCGCTCGCATTCCTGGCTGGAGGCGCTGCAATGGGACAAGGAGTACTGGGTATCCGCAACAGGCAATGACTCCGCTGCGGGCACGAAGGATATGCCCTTCGCAACGCTTGAGCGTGCCCGTGATGCCGTGCGCGAAACAAAGAAAGCAGGCGGCCTGCCTAAGGGTGGTGTTACGGTATGGCTCCAAAGTGGCGTTTACGAGATCAGCAAGACCTTCGAGCTGAATGATGCTGATTCCGGCACGGCGGAATCGCCGGTGGTCTATCGGTCTGTGCCCGGCGGGGAAGTCAGAATCAGCGGAGGAAAGCGAATCCCGTCCACTACGTTCAAGACGGTAACGGACACCGATTTGCTGGCCCGGCTGGATCCGGCCGCGCGGGACCATGTGGTGCAGGCGGACCTGAGGTCCCTGGGCATTACGGATTTCGGCAAGCTCAACCGCCGTGGCGGCATCAGAAGAGACACATTTACCTCAGCGCTGGAGCTGTTCTTCAACGATCAGCCGATGACTCTCGCCCGATGGCCCAACAATGACTGGGCAAAAATCGTGGCCGTGCCGGAGGGGCCTGCTTGCGATCGGATCACCTACGGAGGGGAACGCCCGCGACGCTGGCGGAATCTGGAGAACATCTGGCTGCATGGATACCCGACTCGGAACTGGTGCGACACGTATGAACAGGTCATCGCGATAGACCTCGAAAAGCGCGAGATCACGACCAGCGAGACCTATGACTCCAAAGGCGTCAAGGAAGGGTATAAGGCCGGCCAGCGCTACTATTTTTTGAATATCCTCGAAGAATTGGACGAACCCGGCGAATGGTATCTCGACCGGCATGCTGGCATCCTGTACTTCTGGCCGCCATCGCCCATCGCGCAGGGCGCGGCTGTCGTCTCGCTCCTTGAATCGCCGCTGGTGGCATTACAGGACGCGGAGCATATCACGTTGCGAGGGTTGACGCTGGAAGTCGCGCGCGGTTCCGGGGTCGAAATACTCGGCGGACATCACAACCTTATCGCCGGCTGCACGTTGAGGAACATCGGCACGGCCGGCGTCTCGCTCGGGGGCCTCCCAGGCAGCTCAGGCGACCTGAACCGCCGCATCGACGGCACGCTCAAGGCGGACGCCGGGACAGACAATGGCGTGGTTTCGTGCAACATATACAACACGGGCGAATACGGGATCATCATGGGAGGCGGCGACCGCAAGACGCTTGAACCGGGGAGGAATTATGCGGTCAACAACCACTTCCATCACTTCGGACGCTCGGTCCAGACCTGTCGTTCTGCCATCTATCTCTACGGTGTAGGGCAGCGCGTAGCGCATAACCTGATGCACGATGCGCCGCACACCGCAGTCTTTTTCAACGGCAACGACCACCTCCTCGAGTTTAACGAGGTGCATCACGTTTGTCTGGAAACCGGCGACGCTGGCGCCTTTTATATAGGGCGCGATTGGACGCAGCGCGGAAGCGTGGTGCGCTACAACTATTTCCACGATCTTACGGCCACCATGCAGGCCGTGGTGGCCGTGTACCTGGACGATATGGCGTGCGGGACAACCGTGTTCGGCAATATCATGTGCCGGATCCACCTCGCCGTACTGGTAGGCGGCGGGAGGGACAACATTGTTGAGAACAATATCTTTGTGGATTGCCCCCTCGCGATTTCGCTGGATAACCGCGGCTTTTACGGCTCCGCCGACATCTTGTTCGCGGGATTAAAGGCAGTGAACCATGACCGTCCTCCTTACAGCACACGTTACCCTGCACTGGCTCGAATCCTGGACGGTAATCCGGAGCTGCCTGTCGGCAATGTCATTGCGCGCAATATCTCGGTCCGAAGCGACTTCCTGTCACTGAGTGGTGGGAGGATGCCCGAAGAGATACAGAAGTTGGTGACCGTCAAGGACAATCTGACGGAGGGCGACCCCGGCCTCGTCGCGCCGGAGAAGGGGGATTTCCGACTGCGGGATGATTCCCCAGCCCTGAAACTCGGCTTCAAGCCCATTCCCTTCGACAAGATCGGGCTGTATCGGGATGAATACCGCTGATCAGGTGTGAGAGACACGGCCGTGATATGCCAGACCGATGCGTGCTTTAGGTTTGTCGGACAGGGGCAAGACCGGCATAATAGCCCGCTGAAAGGAGTACGACGATGAGACGAGTGAAACACACAGGCGCATTGGCGTGGAAGCTGGTTGCCGCAATGGTGATGCTTGCGATAAGCGCACTGACGAGTCGGGCGGAGGTGACCATCACAGAGACACCCAGTCGTGTGGCGGTGGAAAACGAGAGCGTCCGGCTGGTCTTTGACCCCACGGTCAACTATGTGCCGGCCGAGCTGGCTTACAGGCGCGGCAGCGGCCAAAACCTGATAGTTGACAACTTCTGTCTGTATTACCAGTACATTGAAAACGGCGCGATACGCTCTGTGAACGAGGGCTACCCCGGCGGACAGATCTCCAATGGCCGATATACGGTGGAGAAGAAAGACGGCGCAGCAACCGTCGAGTTCCATGGCGACACGCCGCATTTCCACCTGAAGCGCCGAGTCACCGTTCCCGCCGCGGGACCCGCGGTGAAATTCGTGTATGAGCTTGAGTGCAAAACGGGCGACAGCTTTGGGTTCTCGCTGCCCTATGCACCGTTGTCGCCGAGCTTGAATAAGTCAGCGACATATCTTGATTTCATCGGCAGCAACGGCGAAAAAGCGGGACGTATCATAGTCGAGGACGCAAAATCACCCACGCTCCACACGGGTCCGCCGTACACCCGGGCCGAGTGCTACTTCAACAACGAGACCGGCGAAGGGGTCGTCTTCGCCCACGTCCAGGAGGAGTGCGCCGGCGGCATCAGCGAACGCCACGCGCCGCGGTTCGATGTTGGCATGAAGGAGAAATGCGCCTTCGTGGTTGTCCCCTTCCAGGGCGATTACGAAAAAGTGTTTGCCTCTTATCTCAAGTCAAACAAGGACGCCAGGCCGGACCTTTGGAATGCCTCATCGGCTGTCGTCCTGAAAAGGACGCCGGAATGGGTCCTGTGGGCGGACCATTCCACCCGCAAGGTCTTCCCGGAAGAGGCGGTATCCGCAACGGCGCCCCGGAGCGAAGAAGTTGTCATCGAGGCCGCCAAAGGCGAGTACGAGCCGTTCCAGATAGTCCTTACGCCGCAGAAGGATATCGAGGATGTGAAGGTGGTGCTCGCTCCTCTGACCAATGAGAATGGAGACCGCCTGGCGGTGGAAAACCTCCGCTACAACCCGATAGGCAATCTCCTGTCCTCTTACAATGAGGAGATACCGGACCTGCTGCTTCAGAAGGACGGGGTCACGTGCAAGAAGGGGCGTAACCAGGTTTTCTGGATTACCGTCAAGGTGCCCCTCGCGACGCCGGCGGGGACATACCGTGGCGCGTTGAGCATTACGTCTCAGGGGGAGAAGCTCGGCGACGTGGGGGTGCGGCTGAAGGTTTGGGACTTTGCGCTCGCGCAGACGCCGCACATCTGCGCCTTCGCCACGGACTACGTTTACTATTATGACAGCGAGGTTGACCTGAACAACGAGGCCGAGGTGAAGGCCAGGGCCCAAAAATCCACCGGGGACGAAGAAGAAATCGCCCAATACTACACTCGCATGAGGTTCTTCGCCGAGCACCGCCTTTACGAGACACACTTTGGTCCGCGTCCGAATTACGCCGGCGCCATGCGCGTGCAGTGGCAGCAGAAGGCGGACGACCGCTGGGATTTCACCGGCATTGATTTTACCGCCTTCGACAAGGCGCGCGAGTATTGTTACAATGAGCTGCACTGGCCGCGGTTCGCCTACGATCCGGAGCTCGTTCCCTACGTCGGCTTCATCAACCAGTACACCTTCGGCGGAAAGAACGAGGAAGAATACTGGTATATGAGGTACTGGGACCCTGTCCTCCCAAAGAAAGACGCAAAGAAGTACGCTCCATCGATATACGACCTGAACGACGACTTCACGCCGGAGTTCAAAGAGAAGTTCCTCCGGTACATCAAGACCATCGCCGAGCATTGCCGCACGAAGGGGATCAGCATTGACGAGAACGGCAACGGACCGGTGCTCTTCCTGGCCGACGAGATTCCCGACTACTCCAGCAACCATGCGGTCGTGAAAAAGACCCTGGAGCTGGCGCGACTTATCAAGCAGGCCGATCCTCGCGTCGTCCTTGTCGTGAACGGCAGGGACGTGCCGGACGACCCGGAGATACTGAACCTGTTTGACCTGTGGACGGCCAGGGCCTCGCCAGAGACGTTGGCCAAGCTGCGGAAGATTGGCAAACGGTACGGTGACTACTACATGCACGGGTACTTCACTCTCCGAGATGCTGCCATCAATCCGCGCGTCCAGTTCTGGAGCTACTGGAAGTATGACTTCTTCTGGATTGGCGATTGGGCGATGACAATGACGCCGGATCTGCGCTGGTATGGTCGCACGCGGAACTATGCCAATAGCTGGTGGTTCCCGAGCATGAAAGGCCGGTACGGAGAGCCGATGAGCACCATCCGGTTCGAACTCATGCGCGAGGGACTGGAGGACCACGAGTACCTGTGGATGCTGCGCGACCGGGCAGCCAGGCTGAAGACTGCCCCGAAGGACGCCACGAAGACGGACCTGCTCACCCGGACGGAAGCGCTGCTCAAGCGGGCGGAAGAGGCCAGCGGCAACTATACGAATGCGGGGGACCAATACTACTTCGATGGATATATCCAGGAGCCGGTCAAGCTTCTCGCGTTGCGGCACGACATCGCCGAAACAGTGGAAGCCCTCGGAAAAGCCATTCCGGCAAAGGCGCAATACCAGAAGGGTCCGTGACCGCTGGAACGAACCTAATATAGGAGAGACTGAAATGCATCACCGATATATGCAATACCAGGCCAAAAGTAGAATCGGGATATATTTTTCCGCAGTCGTGTTGGTTGGAATGACCGCGGCCGCGATTGCGGCAGCCGATCGGTCAAACGCCCCCAGGACATCCTCCGAAGGCGAGGGGATGCGAACGAACTCGGTTCTTCTCAATGGCGATTGGGAGTACTCAACTGGCGATGGCAACGAGCATGCCGAGACCCCGGATGGTGCCCGGCGACTCGGCGAGCGTGTGGCTCGTCTTGCAACGAAGATGAAGGGCCGCTGACCTGTATGCTTGGTCATTCGGACCGCGAGCGGAAAGACTTATCCCAATGAAAGGAAGGACTCATGTTGAAACAGGTATCAGTATTCGTTTTCTGCGTTGCAGCTATCGCTGGTTTGTCGGTCCCCGTCTGGAGCCAGCAGCAGCTCGCCGTCCCACAGCCTGCTGGCGAGCAAACCAAAGTGTTTACCTTTGACGGCAACGAACCCCTGGCTGGCTGGACGATCACGGGCGACGTGACCATCGACGTGGCAAAGGGCCGCCAGGGTAAGGGGCGTTCACTCAAGGTCGGTCCCAACGGCAAGGCCTTGCTGAAGCTCCGCGACAGGGACGAGTCAGGCAGAGTCGAGTTCTGGGTCTATGATGACGGCACCAAGCCGGACGACCCCAAGGCCCATCGTCTCGGTCCGCGATGGGGACTGATGCAAAGCGACGGGAAGATACTGGCTGTCGGCATCCTCTACGCCAACTATCTCGGCGGCGACGAAGGTTACACCGCTACGGACTGTGACGGCCAAGACTGGTTCAACGAGTTATTCTGGCTCGGCGTGAAACGCGCACCGGCTGGCTGGCACAAGTGGAATTTCGACTTTGATGCAGAAAATGGCCTCCAGGTCCTTCACGACGGACAGGAGATTACCGCAGTGGATGGCGACAAGATCAGCTTGCAGGGCTTCAGCACTATCGCCTTCTGGGGCGATGCCAGCCAAGGCCACGAACAGACAATCTGGGTGGATGACCTCTCTGTCACGTTGGGTGGCCCGGTGAAGATAGTCCCCAACCCAGGGGAAGCCGATCCGTACGATGAGAAGTCGCTCGTGGCGGACCAGAGCATCCGGCGTCCGGTGGTCATTTATTCCCAGGACAACGCGCCATCGGCACCCAAGCTCGAAGACCTGCCGCTGCGGGAAAGCGTTTCGCAATACGGCATTACCTGGACGTTCGAGCGACCAGCCCGCGTAGGGCAGTTTGTCAACGGCGACTGGTATGTCGTCGGCACTGTTACGATTAAGACGATTGATCCCCGCCCGCTCTACGGCAGCGAGATACCGAGGCGAGAATTGGATCGGATGGATAAGGAACGCCCGGAAGCCCAGCGCGTCCGCAACGGCTTTATGCTCAATCCGCCGGCCCAGATGAAAGTCGCCTACGACAGCGGCGTCCGTAACTGGTTCGACCCGTCACTGGTCCAGAAACTGCCCGTAACGATGAAGCCCGGCGATTCGCTCGTCTCCACTGTGAGTATGCCCAAGGGCCTGGTGCTCCATGCGCAGTTGCGAAACAATATCGAGCGAGGCGTGGACGACAGCAGCCCGATTCGCACTGCAGCGGTTCTGACTTGCGTGAGCGAGCCGCAGCCGCCGGACGCCTTCCGGCCGGCCTTCTGCGACCGCCGGCAGAAGATATACTTGGCCCGGAACCTCAAGCGGGAACTGTTGCCAGTGGCCACCATGACCAAAAGTATGCCCAAGGTCCAGCAATACATCCGCTTTACCCAGCGGCCTTGGGTGGGAACGTGCTTCTTTGGCTTCGAGGAGCCCGTGGAGAACATGCCGCAGTATGGCCTGGAGTACGGGCGGGTGGTCGGCATCTCCGCATTGTTGCTGTGCACCGATATCGAGCCGCAGCAAAAAGAACCACTGTTGGTGAACTTCATCCAGGTGGGCATTGACTTGGGGGGTATGGTCCGCGCGGGCCATCCCGGCTGGACGGCTTGGGGCGGACACGGCAGCGGGCGCAAATTGCCCATCGTCTTTGTCGGACTCCTCCTGGGCGATGATGAACTGGCCAACGTCAACGAGTCCTTCCCCAAAGTGAGCTTTGGCGAGGATGAGCAGACCGCCTACGGCGATTGCTGGACCGGGGCCGAGGTCGTCTTTGCGGGGCATTCGGGAATAGATGCGGTGACCGGCGAGGGCCGGTCGAGGGGCAGCGGCTGGGGGCCCTACGAGCATACACCGCCTACGCAGTGGAAGGATGGCCAGAACACCAGTGAGAGCTATCGCCGGTGCTGCACGAGTGTTGGCTGGGTGGCGCAGGCCCTGGCCCTGCGGCTCATGCACGCCGAGAAGTCCTGGAACCACGACGCCTTTTTCGACTACGTGGACCGCTGGATGTACGAAGACGACGACGCCTTCGTGAAGACAATCAAGGAGGTGACCGGCCACGACCACGACAAAGAATGGGTGCGACAGGGCCAGGCCTGGGACGCATTCGTCAACGATATGTGGGCTAAGCACCGACCGACGCTCCCAGCACCGACCGACGGGTGGAAGCAGAAGCACAATGACGCCTATTACCGTACGGCCATCGCGGAACAGTCCGCTGCACCCTTGCCGCCGGGTGTGAAAGTGGTCTGGGATTTGAGCAAGGCGTATCGTGAGACGACACCTACCCGCGAGCGCATTTGCATCAACGGGCTGTGGCGCTGGCAGCCGGCCTCCAATGCCGCGGACAAGGTGCCCGCTGACAGATGGGGTTACTTCAAAGTGCCGGCGTGCTGGCCGGGAATCACCGACTATATGCAGAAAGACAGCCAGACGGTCCACACTCATCCAAGTTGGAAAAACCAGAAGTTCAGCGACATCACCGCGGCCTGGTACGAGCGGGAGATCGCGATTCCCACCCATTGGGCAGGCCGCCGCATCGCGGTCTGCATAGAGTATCTGAATTCCTACGCGGTTGTTTACGTGGATGGCACCAGGGCAGGCGAAACCCGGTTTCCGGGAGGCGAGGTGGATATCACCTCTATGTGCCATCCGGGCGGCACGCACAGGCTCAGTCTGCTCGTGGTAGCCATGCCGCTGAAGGGCGTAATGCTTTCTTACACGGACACAGCATCGGCCAGGCAAATCAAGGGTTCAGTGGCTCGCCGGGGCTTATGCGGTGACGTTTACCTGGTAAGCACGCCAGCCGGGCCGCGCATCGCCGATGCGAAGGTAGATACATCGGTTCGCAAATTGGAGATCACGTTCGATGCTGCGCTGCAGGGCCTCGACGCGGATAGAAAGTACGCCCTGCATGCCCAGATCACTGACAACGGCCGCAGCGTCGGGGAATTCACGAGCAAGGCACTCAAGGGGGCCGACCTCAAGGACGGCCACATCGCATTCAGCGAAAAGTGGAAGCCCGACAAACGCTGGGACATCCACACGCCTCAAAACACTTACGACCTTGAGGTCTCGCTTCTGGACGCTGAGGGCAAGGTGCTGGATACCAGATGGCCCGTGCATTTCGGATTCCGCGAGTTCTGGATCGAAGGCCGGGACTTCTTCCTCAATGGCACCCGCATCTTTCTTTCTGCAGTTCCGCTTGACAATGCCGCAGTCGGCGCAGCACTGGCCAACTACGAGGCCGCCCGCGAGAGCATGGAGCGTCTCAAGAGTTTTGGCATCAACTTCGTGTACACTCACAACTACGGGTGTGAGCCGGGGGCACACCTGAGCTTCTCGGAGATGCTTCGAGCCGCGGACGACCTGGGAATGCTGGTCGCTCTTTCAATGCCACATTTCAGCCATTACGACTGGGATGCCCCGGATGCCAATCAGAACAACGGATACGCGCGGCTCGCGGAGTTCTACGTGCGCGTGGCGCAGAACCACCCGTCGGTCGTGATGTATTCCACCAGCCACAACGCCACCGGCTACAACGAGGACATGGACCCGGACCTAATAGACGGCCTCTACGACAAGCGGGACCAGTGGTCCCTGAACAACGTGAAGAAGGCCCTCCGGGCTGAGTCCATAATCAAGCGATTGGACCCAAGCCGCATCGTCTATCATCACGCTTCGGGCAACCTGGGCTCGATGCACACGAGCAATTTCTACCCGAACTTCGTTCCTATCCAGGAACTGTCCGACTGGTTCGAGCACTGGGCAACTAAAGGAGTGAAGCCCGTTTTCATGTGCGAATACGGCGCGCCGTTCACCTGGGACTGGGCGATGTACCGGGGGTGGTACAAGGGCAAAAGGGAGTTCGGCAGCACGGTCGTGCCGTGGGAGTTCTGCCTTGCCGAGTGGAACGCGCAGTTCTTCGGGGACCGCGCCTTCCAGATCAGCGAAATGGAGAAACGGAATCTGCGCTGGGAGGCGAAGCAGTTCCGCGAGGGGAAGCTCTGGCATCGCTGGGACTATCCCCACCAGCTGGGATCGACCGACTTCCCCGAGCGTGAGCCAGTGTTTGGCATGTACTACACGGACAACTGGCGCGCATTCCGCACCTGGGGGGTATCGGCGAACTCTCCCTGGGAACACCACATCCTGTTCAAGCTGCGCCCGGGCATGGAAAGGAACCGCAGGGAAGAGCTTAAGGTTGATTGGGCGGACCTGCAGCGGCCCGGGTTCAGCCCCGACTACAAGGAGGAGCGCTATGAACGGATGGATTTGGCCTACGAACGCTCTGACTGGATTCCCACGGCCGGCGCCCAGGCCTTAATCCGAAACAACCGGCCTCTTTTAACCTACATCGGCGGCAAGCCCGCCTGCTTCACCAGCAAGGACCACCTGTTCGTCGGCGGCGAGACGGTTGAAAAGCAGCTCATCGTGATTAACAACTCGCGAGTGCCGGTGAGCTGCGACTGTTCGTGGTCACTGGCCCTGACCCAGCCTATAGCCGGTAAAAGCAAGGTTACTGTGGAGACCGGCCAGCAGGCGCGGATACCGATGCGCTTCACCCTCCCGGCGGGAGTCAGGCCCGGCGAGTACAAGCTGAGCGCGAACGTGGTATTCAACAGCGGCGAGATACAGGAAGACGAGTTCATAATCCATGTCCTTCCGCGTCGGCCGCTCCCGCGTGCCGAGGTCAAGGTTGCAATGTTCGACCCCAGGGGTGAGACGACAGAGCTGCTCAAGGGTATGGGTGTCCACTGTGACACTGTGGATGCGAAGGTGGACCTGGGGGCATACGAAGTGCTGATAGTCGGCAAGGCCGCCCTGACTGTGGACGGGCCGGCGCCGGACATTGGCCGCGTGCGCGACGGACTCAAAGTGCTCGTGTTCGAGCAGACGCCGGACGTGCTGGAGAAGCGTTTCGGCTTCCGTGTGGCGGAGTACGGCCTGCGGAACGTCTTCCGCCGAGTGCCAGACCATCCAGCCCTGGCGGGACTTCAGATGGAGCACCTGAGGGATTGGCGAGGTGAGGCGACGATACTTCCGCCGCGATTGAAGTACGAGCTGAACCCCAATTTCAACTACGCGCCAACGGTGACTTGGTGCGGCATACCGGTGACCCGCACGTGGCGCTGCGGCAATCGCGGCAACGTTACCTCAGTTCTTATCGAAAAGCCCACGTGTGGCGACTTTCTGCCCATCGTGGACGGCGGATTCAGCCTGCAGTATAGCCCGCTGCTGGAGTACCGCGAAGGCGAGGGGATGGTGCTGTTCTGCCAGATGGACGTGACCGGGCGCACGGAGAGCGAACCTGCGGCGGAGACACTGACCGCCAACATTCTCGAATACGTCATCGCGTGGAAGCCGTCGCCGCGGCGGGAGGCGCTTTACATCGGCGAACCGGCAGGGAGGGCGCACCTCCAGGCGGCGGGGCTCCGGCTCGGCTCCTACGACGGCGGTGAACTGAAGGAGGACTGGGTGTTGATTGTCGGGCCAGGCAGCAAGGGTCTCGCGGCGCACAGGGGTGCCGTAGGTGCGTTCCTGAAGGCGGGCGGGCACCTGCTGGCCATCGGCCTGATACAGGAAGACGCGGATGCGCTGCTGCCTTTCAAGGTTTCGATAAACCAGGCCGAACACATCAACGCGTATTTTGATCCGCCGGCGGCAAACTCGCTGCTGGCGGGCGTCGGGCCGGCGGACGTGCATAACCGCGACCCGCGAGAGTTACCTCTTGTCTCTGCGGGAACCCAGGTCATCGGTGATGGCGTCTTGGCCAGGGCGGAACACGCGAACGTTCTGTTCTGCCAGCTTGCACCCTGGCAGTTCGACGGCAGCAAGCAGTCCAATCTCAAGCGGACCCACCGGCGCGCATCCTTTCTCGTTTCGCGATTGCTGGCGAACATGGGAGTTGCCGGTTCGACACCGCTTCTGGACCGCTTTTACCAGCCGGTGGATGCCACAAAGTCGGAAAGACGCTGGCTGGACGGCCTCTACCTCGACCAACCGGAAGAATGGGATGACCCATACCGATTCTTCCGATGGTGAGCAGTATGAAACGATGCATTTGGCTCAGTTCCCTGCTGCGGCGATGACTACTTCGGGTCCATAGACCCTGGGCGAGACTGGTACAAGACCCTCCGCCAGCGTTTCAAGGCGGGTGCATTCTCATAATATTCTAATGTTCGACTCGTATAATATAGTGTTTAAGCTCTCTATAGAGACGTGCTGTTTAGTATTGGCCTTGATTGTCAAAGGTTACATTAATGAGATATCGAGATAAAGCCATCGTTTTTCTTCTGGTGATGACCGGTTCTCTTCTCATCCTCTTTAGGGTCCACAAGTTCGGCCCGTTTCTTGAAGCAATTCTGCCTGAACAACACTACGAGCTGCTGGTGGACATTCAACTTCACGGTCATGGAGAGGACGTCACGGTGGAGATGGCGCTGCCGATTGTAACCGCCCGTCAAAGTGTGCGGGACGAAGCGGTCAAATCATCTGGTTTCAACTTCCATATAGCCAATCCGCCACAACTTTTTTTGCGGACCTCCCAGCGCTATGGTGTCTGGGAAGGCACCGGGGTCAAAGGTCCGAAAAGTCTGGTTTATTCCTGCACGGTCCGGACCGTCAGGGAGCTCTACGAGCTCGCCGATGTGCTCCCGCTGCCGAAAAGCTATCCGGCAGAGGTGCAGGCGGAACTGCCGGCAACCGATACGGTCCAGTCTGATTCCAATGAGGTGCACAGGCTTTTCGAGGATCTCGTGCCGGTAAATGAGCGTGAGAACCTGACCGCAATCGTCCGCCGGGTCTATGAGTACTGTCACACCGCCATCAAATCCGCTACACTCACGGGGACGACCGACGCCCTGACTTGTCTGCGTCTGGGCGAGGCCTCCTGCGGCGGCAAGTCACGGCTGCTTGCGGCCCTTTTGCGGCATGCCGGCATTCCGGCGCGGCTTGTGAACGGCCTGATACTTAAAGACGGAACGTGGACCTCCTCCCACATCTGGGTTGAGGCGTGGATTGACGGGGCATGGGTCCCCTTTTGTCCGCTGAACGGATATTTTGCCGAAAAGCCGCTGAAGTACCTGGTTCTCTACTACGGTGAAATGCCCCTGTTCAAACACACGCGCGATGTGAACTTCCAGTACGTTTTTCACGCCAAGCCAACGCTGGCACCGCCCCCCCGCGCCGCCACACCGCCGGGCATGTTCAACCTGTGGGGTATATTCGAGCAGGTCCATATTCCCATCGACCTGCTGAGGATAGTCCTTCTGTTCCCCTTTGGCGCACTGGTCGTGGTCTTTTCCCGCAATATCGTGGGAATCCAGACGTTTGGTGCGTTCGCACCGGCGCTGCTGGCCGTGGCATTTCGGGATACCGGACTCTTCTGGGGTGTATCGCTGTTTGTCCTCATCCTGATACTGGGGACGGTTGCCCGCATCCCCCTCGAACGCTTCCAACTCCTGCACATACCGCGTCTGGGGGTGCTCCTCACGACAACGGTCATATTCATGCTCGCCATTTCGGTCTTCGGCGTGGCCAGGGGCTACATCCTGCCGACCCGCGTGAGCCTCCTTCCCATAGTGATTATGACCATGACGATTGAGCGGTTCTCGGTGATAACCGAAGAAGAGGGGCTTGTGCAGGCACTGAAGACATCCTTACTGACGGTGATTGTCGCGTGTCTGGCCTTTTGGGTCATGAACCGGCCTGTGCTGGAGCGGATTGTGCTGGCCTTTCCCGAAACGCTGCTGCATGTAGTGGCGATGTTTTTCATCATTGGCCGCTGGCCGGGCTTGCGACTGATGGAATACCTGCGGTTTAAAGAATTATTGTTCCAGTGAGACAGGTATGATTTCCGACATCGGTAAAAAGATACGGCGTCTGCATCGCACGGTACTGGGCATAAATGCACGAAACCTGGCGTGTATTTACCCGTTAAACCCGCGTTGCCATTTTCCGAGAGCGGACAACAAGCTCCAGGGGAAGCTGCTGCTTGCGAAACACGAAATTCCCCATCCAAAAACACTGGCTGTTTACCGCGGACATGGCGATATGAAACGATTGGAAGCGGATATGGGCAGTGTGGACGGCTTTGCGCTGAAACCGGCACAGGGCTATGGCGGACGCGGCATTTTAATCATCCGGCGCGGTGCGGATGACACATGGGTATCAGCCGACGGCCACCAGATAGATATCGATACCATTCGGGTCCATATTTACAACATCCTCGCCGGCCATTTCTCCATGGAGAGGGTCGCGGACACGGCCTTCCTTGAAGAGCTGGTGCTTCCGGAAGAGACCTTGGGCAGCATCTCGTTCCAGGGGCTGCCTGATATTCGCATCATTCTATATAAGGACACCCCGGTCATGGCCATGGTCCGTGTGCCGACGCGACGGTCCGGCGGGCGAGCGAATCTCCATCAGGGGGCGCTGGGACTGGGGGTCAACATGCAAACAGGGGTGACCACACATGCCATTCTGAAAAACCGGTCCGTCACCGTTGCCCCGGAGCTAAATAAGCCACTGGTGGGCATACAGGTTCCGCACTGGGACCGCATGGTGGATATGGCCGTCAAGGTCTCACGCGTGTTTGGTCTGGGGTATATCGGTATTGACGTCGCTATTGACCACATTGGCGGCCCGCTGGTGATTGAGGTCAATGCCCGGCCTGGCTTGAATATTCAACTGGCCAATGCCCAGGGGCTGGTGGCGAGAATCCCGTGGGAGGATATGAAATGAGCGGCAAGAGAAGCAGTTCGGCCCTGAGC
>Ga0315291_10004366_pt1 | contig 18025 bp, 19 predicted proteins | sample YL17G12_20_MG_FD_203070 | JGI IMG/M metagenome (GOLD analysis project Ga0315291, IMG submission 203070) | Sediment microbial communities from Yellowstone Lake, YNP, Wyoming, USA - YL17G12_20 | ecosystem: Environmental > Aquatic > Freshwater > Lake > Sediment | place: USA: Wyoming | collected...
GGTGGTTAAGAAGTACGTGGAAGCAGGCTCGATCGTTACGGCCGGGCGCGCTTCCTTCGCCGGGACCGGCGCCGGCGTCACCATTGTTGAAATCGCGGATGTGAACCGCATGCTCGTAGAGGTCAGCGTAGATGAGACTGACGTAGCGCAGATACGAGTAGGTCAGGTCGTGCATATCGCGGTTGACGCCTACCCGGACGAGCGGTTTGCGGGGAAAGTGGCCAAGATCGCTCCCAAGGCTGTAGTGGACCAGAACGTCACAACCATCCCGGTGACTGTGGAGATTGCTCGTCCCGACCAACGACTGAAACCGGGCATGAATGCAACGTGCGATTTCATCATCGAGCGCAGGGAGAATGTGCTTCTCGTGCCGAACGAGGCAGTTAAGGAAACGGCCGATGGAACGATGGTCACCGTGATAGAGCAGGAGAAGCAGATACCCCGCCACGTAGAGGTAGGCATATCAGACGACCGGAATACGGAGATCACCAGCGGCCTGCGCGAAGGCGAGACTGTGGTGTCCAAGGTGATCGAGCCGGCAGGGGAGACATCATCTCCCGGCGGTTCCCAACGGCGCATGCGCGGCGGCCCGCCCGGGCCGTTTTAGGAAGGCAGCGGCGGCATGATCAGCGTAAGGAATCTGCACAAGAATTACCATGTGGGAGACGTTGTCATACGCGCACTCAGGGGGGTCTCGCTGGAAATCTCAGTAGGCGAGTTTGTGGCGATTATGGGCCCCTCGGGCTCCGGCAAATCCACGTTCATGAACATCGTCGGCTGCCTGGACAAACCGACTGAAGGCTCATACGCCCTCGATGGTCAGGACGTAGCAGGCATGGATGAAGACCGGCTGGCACGGGTGCGCAATCAGAAGATCGGCTTCGTCTTTCAGACCTTTAACCTGGTTCCTCGCCGGGCGGCTGTGCGTCAGGTAATGCTGCCCTTGCTTTACAGTCCAGGACGTGCAGATGCAGAATCTAAGGCAATAGCTGCTCTCGGGCGCGTCGGCCTCGGCGATAAAATCCACCAGAAGCCGAATGAACTTTCCGGCGGACAACAGCAGAGGGTGGCTATAGCGCGGACATTGGTAAACAATCCACTCATCATCCTGGGAGACGAGCCCACCGGCAATCTGGACTCACGCACCAGCGAGGAGATCATGGCGATCTTCCAGGATTTGCATGCCGAGGGCAAGACCGTAATTATCGTGACTCACGAAAGAGATATAGCCAGACACGCCCAGCGGGTTGTCCGCTTCAAAGATGGGCACATCCGTTCCGACCGGCGCGTAGATGCGCCTCTGGATGCGCGCGAGGAGCTGGCGAAACTTCCGGCGGAGGAAGAAGAATGAACCTGTGGGAGAGCATTTCGGTCGCCCTGGAGGGTCTGGCCGCCAACAAGATGCGTTCCGCTCTCACGATGCTGGGTGTTGTCATCGGCGTTTCGGCGGTCATCACCATGCTCGCGCTCGCTGGAGGCGCCCGAGAGCGGATGATGGCGCATATTCAGCAGATGGGCACCAATGTCCTGATCGTAAGGCCGGGGCAGGCGCAGCGGATGGCAGTTGCTGGAGGGCTCGGAAGCGTACAGTCTCTGACGCTGAAGGATTCCGAGGCTATAGCTGAGAGATGCCCGTCGGTGGCCAAGACGGCCCCGGAAGTGATGATGAGCGCCCAAGTCAAGTATCGGAACCAGAACACAAACACAAGCATACTGGGCACTACACCCGACTTCTTGGGTGTGCGCAACTACCGCGTGCAGGAAGGCGGGTTCTTCACGGATCGCGACGTGAAATCGCTGCGGAAGGTGGCGGTCATCGGCCCCACCACGGCGAAGAACCTCTTTGGCGAGAGCTTGCCGGTCGGGAAGGCTATCAGCATCAAGGGAACGCGGTTCACCGTCGTCGGCCTTACGGCTGAGAAAGGCGCAGGGGGCTTCGGAGACCCCGACGATCAGATATTCATCCCTGTCACCACGGCCATGCGCAGGTTATTCGGCCTGCAGTATGTGCGCACAATCAGCGTGCAGGCACACAGCATGGCGCTGATGGATCAGGCCAGCGCGGAGGTTACAACACTGCTCCGCAAGCGCCACCGAATTGCCGCCGGCGCGGAAGACGACTTCGTTATCAGGAACCAGGCCGAGATCATCGAGATGGCAAGCGAGGCTTCCGGAATTTTCGCTATGCTCCTGGGCGGCATCGCCAGCGTTTCTCTCCTGGTTGGCGGGATCGGCATCATGAATATCATGCTCGTCTCGGTCACCGAGCGCACGCGGGAGATAGGCATCCGCATGGCGGTGGGCGCGCGACGCAGGGACATCCAAATGCAGTTCTTAGTAGAAGCCTTGGTACTTTCCATGGTGGGCGGCATAGTGGGAATCCTGCTGGGCATGCTCGGATCCTTTGCAATCACAAGCCTTTCGGAACTGAGGGCCATAGTATCCGCTCCGTCCATCGCACTGTCGTTCAGCTTCGCGGCTTTCGTAGGTATCTTCTTCGGGTTTTACCCGGCTCGCAAGGCTTCGCGTCTGAACCCGATAGACGCACTGCGCTATGAATGAACCGGCGGGCGATTCCCGAACCCTCCATGAGGTGGAATGCGCTCCGGGTGATTGACATTCTGCAAATCGTAGAGTATAAGGTAGCTATAGGTCTTGCAGTTAGCATCCTACTACGGAGGTGGGCAAGATGGAAGTGTACATCGGGCGGGTCACGCACTACTTCACGCACCTCGGAGTAGCGGGGGTGAAGATCGAATCCGAGGGGCTCAAGGTCGGCGACACGATCCACATTCAGGGCCACACGACGGACCTCATCCAGACGGTTGAATCCTTGCAGCTCGAACACGAGGAAATCCAGGAAGCGAAGCCCGGAATGGACATCGGGCTGAAGGTCCGCGAACACGTCCGCGAGCACGACAGGGTGCTGAAAATCGTGAAGGAGTGAGGGCGTCGAGTTTCGCAGCGGATGCCCCTCATTACGATCCCTCGTCCGAGACGGCGACCGCGTGGGCAACTGCATAAGACCGGCAGTGCGATATGCTCACCATGACTTTTCGCATGCCGGTCAATGCCTCCGCGCCGTTTAGAAACCGGACGACGGGCTTTCCGCACTCATCAGCGAGTATCTCCACATCCTGCCAGGACAGGCTGATTCCCAAAGCCTTGGCCGCGGCCTCCTTCGCGGCGAATCTCCCCGCGAACCTCTGAGCCGGGTTGCTTCCCGCCAGGCAGTAATCGCGCTCCGCCGGCGTGAATACCCGCGCTGCAAACCTCTCCGTGCGCTCCAGAGCGCGCTCGATCCTGCTTACCTCGACTATATCGGTCCCGATGCCGGTAATCATCACACGTTTCCTCCCACTTATGAGAGTACGGCTCGCAGCGGCGGATTCCTCCTGGAGAGGCCGGCAATATGGAGGGGTGAGCTGCGCGCAGGCTTTCCCCAAGGCCGCTTATCTAGTCCAGGTACAAGGTCCCGCTAAACCCCCAAACGGTTGCTGCTGTCAATATTTGCTGGTGGCAGGTAATAGTTATTCGCGCTTAATACGCTTGCAGCAGGTATACGAAGGTGATATAATTCTACCTGTCAGCTTGAGCTGGTACAGGGTATTGTGATGGCGAAATCGGTCTTTCGCTCAAGCGCAGGAGGAGACACGTTGGAGAAAGAGAAGGCGCTGGAACTCGCGCTCGCGCAGATCGAAAAGCAGTTCGGAAAGGGCTCCATCATGCGGCTCGGCCAGGCTGCGAGGCAGAACGTTGATGTCATCCCGACCGGCGCATTACCTCTGGACATCGCGCTCGGTGTCGGCGGAATCCCACGCGGCAGAGTGACGGAGATTTACGGCCCGGAGGCCTCAGGAAAAACCACCCTCGGCCTGCAGATCATCGCTGAGGCCCAGAGGATGGGCGGCACGGCGGCGTTCATTGATGCCGAGCACGCGGTTGACCCCCAGTACGCCGGGAATCTGGGCGTTGATATTGATAATCTGCTGATCGCGCAGCCGGGGACGGGCGAAGAGGCCCTGGAAATCCGCAGGGTGGACACGCTGAAGCAGGGCACGGCGATGGTGGGCAACCGCACTCGGGTCAAGGTCGCAAAGAACAAAGTCGCTCCGCCATTCCAGCAGGCGGAATTCGACATCATGTTCGGCAAGGGTATTTCGAAGGCCGGAGCCGTTCTGGACATGGCTGTCGAGGCCGGCATCGTCGGCAGGATCGGCGCGTGGTTCACTTACGGCAATGTCAGGCTGGGCCAGGGACGCGAAAACGCGAAGGAATACCTGGAGCAGAACCCAGACATCGCCGGGGAGATTGAGGAATCGGTAAGAGCTTCGGCCGGGGGACTGGACACTCGCCTCGCTGGCCGATGAGGAAAACGCGGCCGAACCGGCTGCGTGAGTCTAGCGCTGGAGGATGATACCCGCAAAGCATCGAATATAGTTGTTAAATACATGCGGTATGCGGCAGACGAGCGTGCAAAATGGTTACATGCGTGCAGTGTGGATGTGGATTTCAGCCGGTAACTACTGGGGCGAGATACTGTAGTAAGGCTTGCAGAAATGCTGCCTTGCGCAGACGAGTACCCGTGACTTGCCGAGTCTGCGGGACACGATTCGAAACTGTTCCGTCCAGGCTTTCCAGCGCACGTGGCAAGTACTGCTCGCGTGAATGCTCCGGTCGAGGCAGGCGGGCGACTACGACCGCCAAGTGTGCGGCCTGCGGTAGGGTGTTCACCCCGAAGAAACGGCGGCAAAGATACTGTAGCCTCTCGTGCTCAGCGGCCGCACAACGTGTTCGGATCGAACGCACTTGCGCGCACTGCGGACAGCCTTTCCAGGAGATACCCGCGAGAATACGTAACGGGCGTGGAAAGTTCTGCAGCCAAACGTGCAAGTACGCGGCTAGGATGCTGCAGATTACTAATGCCTGCGATCACTGCGGTAAAGTGTTTACCCGAGATCCCTCCAAGTCTAGTAGGTACAACAACAGCTTCTGCAGCTTCAAGTGCTATGCCGAACACGGTAGGAAGCTGAAGACTTGCATCACCTGTGGAAAGCAGTTCGTGACTACGCGTTGCAAAGACCGTTCATTCTGCAGCTACGGCTGTATGGGCCGAGCTAAGTGGGATCGAGAGAATAGACAGTGCGAAGTATGCCACAAAAGCTTTTGGGTAGCAACGGGCCAAGCGGCAAAAGGCTACGGGCGTTATTGTTCTTTTAGGTGTTTTCTGCAATCCCGAGGCGTAACAAATATCGAGGCTGCTGTAGCAGCTGAGTTAGAGAGGAGAAACATCAAGTTCGAACGTGAGGTAAAAATAAGCCGGTATCACCTAGATTTTCTGCTTCCTCAATGGGACGCAGTAATCGAATGCGATGGCGCATTTTGGCATAGTAGCGATCAAGCCAGGGAGCGTGATGCCAGGAAGGATAAGTATCTTACGGAGCGAGGATTGATCGTCTTCCGCCTCACGTCCACCCAAATTGAAGAATCGTTAACTGATTGCATTGATCGCATTGTAAATATGTTGGAGAGTTAGATAGACATGAAGAAGGAATTCATTGTTGATAGAAATGGAAAGTCGTTCGTCCTATACGCCGGATTGCTCGATGAGGCGCATACTCAGGGCTTAAATGAGATATACACGGAGCTTATCCAGGTTCCTGACGAGGCCAACGGCCAGGTAGCAATCGCACGAGCGCGCGTCCGAACCGAAAAGGGTTGCTTTTCCGGGATCGGCGATGCGTCCCCAGCCAACGTGAGCAACATGTTATCGACGTGCCTGATCCGCATGGCGGAGACACGGGCTAAAGCCCGGGCTTTTCGAGATGCGGTAAACGTGGGAATGGCTGCGCTGGAGGAGTTGGCGGACGATGAAGTTCATCAAGCCGAGGCCACGCCGAGCGCACATGATCTTTCAGAAGAGGAGCTCATAGTGGGGGCTAAGAGAGGCGCAGCCGAAGGTCGTCTTACGTGCGCCGACTGCGGCAAGGAGATAACGAAGGGCCAGCACGACTACAGCATGCAGGCCTTCGGCGCGGCGTACTGCCCCACCTGCCAGCGCATGAAGGCTAAGTAGGGCATTGTTAAGGAAGCCGATGGGGCATTCGGGGCGAAGATAGCAGTCGTAATGGCAACAGCCTCCGCAGCCCAGGAGCTTACCTCCCGTCCTACCTATCCGTCGCTGGAATTTATTCAGGGGCTATGGACCGCGAACCCTACTTCTTTTTTCCTTTCAATGCCTTCGCGCGCTCCTCAAGGTGCTTCAGCTCGGCGGCTTCCAGATCGGCGCTTGTAAGGGGCTTGCCCGGCTCCCCTTTTGCTGTAACCTTCTCGGGCGGGGCAGGCTTTGCTGCGGCCTTCCGAGCCGGCTTCCCGGCCTTCTGCGACGTTTCGGTTTGCTCAGGCGCTGTTTTCGGAGGGTTTAAGGGGCGCATGCTCTTGATCGCAACCGGCTTGGCCTCGCCGGGCTTCACACTCTCCAGGTCGGTGGATTGGACCAGTATGGTGTATGCCAGCTCGAATCGCTTCTCCTCGGGCCTGAGCTTGTTGCGCGCCTCACCTGAAATGCCGTTCAGCCACTTCTGCCTTATGGATTCCTGAATGTCCAGATGCCTCTTCAGGATGTCCTCGGGGAGACTCTCCGGGTCAACCCTGACGCAAATCTCCTTGTCGTAAATCCTGTCCACCACTCCCGCCAGGCCGCAGAAATACCGGTAGAACGTTCCATTCTTAACGTCGGTCGAGGATACCTCCCGCTTGATTATTCTTACGTGGTTACCTTCTTTGAACCTCATGTCGTGCTCTCCCCTCGAACTGCGTCCCATGGTTTCCGATCTCTGCTCACACAACCATTTTAGCACAAAAGCGTCCTGATTTCCAATGTGGCGTGAGGAGTGATGAGTGATACCGGATGCCGGATGTTGGACGTTCTCTCCCACTCGCTCTTCTTCCCGTCTCTGCCTGCGGTTTGCCGAGCTGCGCTTGCCATCCCGCCGCGTGGGAAGTATAATCCTAGGGAGCCTATTGCAGAGCAGGAGCATAAGCATGAAAAGCGTAGGATGCGTCACGGGTGCGGCATCCGGCATCGGCCTGGCGATAGCGAAATCCCTGGCAGGCGCGGGCTACAGCGTAGTGATCGTTGACATCCGCGAAGACGGACAACAAATCGTGGATGGCCTGCAGGGCGAAGGCCATCTGTATGTGAAAGCCGATATAAGCAGCGCGTCCGACCGGGCCGGGATTCTAGATGCAATCAGGGAAACCTACGGCCGCTTCGATCTTCTGGTTAACAACGCCGGTGTCGCGCCCGGGGAGCGGAAGGATGTCCTGGAAGCCACCGAGGAGAGCTACGACCGCCTAATGGCAATCAACCTCAAAGGCCCCTTCTTCCTGACGCAGATTCTCGCGAGGTACATGATCGAGCTGGTTCAACAGGGCAGGGTGGAGAGGCCCAAGATCATCAATATCTCCTCGATCTCCGCCTACACCTCGTCCACCTCGCGCGGCGAGTACTGCATCTCGAAGGCCGGCGTGAGCATGATGACGAAGCTCTTCGCCGACCGCCTGGCCGAATACGGCATCAACGTATACGAGATCAGGCCGGGGATAATCCGCACCCCGATGACCGAGCCGGTGGCCGCGAAATACGATAAACTTATCCTGGAGGAGGGCATCCTGCCGATCAAGCGCTGGGGGGATCCGGAGGATGTCGCCGCCGCCGTGAAAGCCATCGTCACAGGGGGCTTCGAGTACTCCACCGGGCAGGTCTTCGACGTTGACGGCGGCTTTCACCTCCGCCGGCTGTAGCAGATGAATGGAAGCAAGGAGTGTGGACGACAGTACTCCCACACCACCTGGGGAGAATGCGTATTTGGAAAGAACAAGCGTTAGCTTGGCTAATGGCGCATCATGTCCGATGATCCGCTGCCACACCATCGTCGTTGGGAGCGGCGCCGCCGGACTGAACTGCGCTGAGAGGCTCTTCAACGCGGGGGTGAGGGACGTCATCATAGTCACGTCCAACCTCCACGGCGGCACGTCATATCGCTCCGGCTCGGACAAGCAGACCTACTACAAGATGAGCGTCTTCGGCGACACGGCCGACAGCCCCCTGGATATGGCGCACAGCCTCTTCGACGCCGGATGCATGCACGGGGACCTCGCGTATATCGAGAGCCTGTATTCCCTGCCCGCATTCTACCACCTGGTTGAGAACGGCGTCCCCTTCCCGTTCAACAAGTACGGCGCATTCGTGGGCTACAAGACCGACCACGATCCCAGGCAGCGCGCCACCAGCGCCGGGCCGAAGACCTCCAGGTTCATGGTCGAGACATCACTCCAGAAGGTCCGCGAGAGAGGCATCCCCATCTTTGACAAGACCACTGTGGTGAAGATAGTGACCGCCGGCGAGCCAAAAAGGGTGTACGGCCTGGTAGCTATCAATGAGGATAAAGTCGCGGGGGACAACCTGGGCATCACGCTCTTCCAGGCGGAGAACGTCGTCCTGGCGACCGGCGGCCCGGGCGAGCTATATGCCCAGTCCGTCTACCCGCATGGACAGGTGAGCCTCCACGGAGTCGCCCTGGAAGCGGGCGCGAGCGCGGTCAACCTGGGCGAATCCCAGTTCGGCCTGACCTCGACAAAGTTCCGCTGGAATCTCTCCGGCACGTACCAGCAGGTCATTCCGTCGTACTTCAGCGTCGGGCCGGAGTCCTCCGCCGAAGGCGCTTTCGCCGCCATAGCTTCAGCGCCGAGCGGCTTCGGCCCGCAGGCGGATGGAAAGCGCCGCAACTTCCTGGCCGACTACTTCCGCAGCCTGCCGGAAACGGCCTCGAACATCTTCCTCAAAGGCTATCAGTGGCCGTTCAGCGCGAGCCGGGCGAGCGGCTTCGGGCCGTCGCTGGTGGATATCGCCGTTGAGGAGGAGATAAGGGCTGGCAGGCGCGTCTTCATGGACTTCACTTCAAATCCCCCTCGCGGCGATGAGGTTTTCGACATACAGGCCCTGATACCGGAAGCCAGGGACTACCTGAGCCGGTCCGGCGCGCTCCAGGATACGCCCTACGAGCGGCTGGCTTTCATGAACCCGGACGGCATCGAGATTTACGCGGAGCGCGGGATTGACCTCCGCGAGCCGCTAGAGATAGCGGTTTCCTTCCAGCACAACAACGGCGGCCTGTGGGTCAACAGCGTTTACGAGACGACGATCGGGAATCTTTTCGCAATCGGCGAAATCGCCGGCGCACACGGCGTCGCCAGGCCCGGCGGATCGGCCCTGAACTCCGGTCAGGTCGGCGGAATCCGCGTGGCCCAGTACCTGAGCAGCCGCAGGGAAGGCGGGATGGGCGACTGCTCCTCGCTCCTTCGGGATGCCGGGCTGCTGGTCCTGGAGGCGAGCCGAAGGATGCTGGAATCGCCTGCGAGCCAGGGGCTTATCAGGAACGCGCTCCAGCACAGGATGACGGAAGCGGCGGGGTTCGTCCGAAAGGCGGAGGTTGTCAGGGCCGCGTTGGCTGAGTCAGAAGCGGGCATGGATGTCCTTCCAGGTGCGAAGGGCCGCGACGAGCTTGTCCGCACCTGGGAGACGAGGAACCTGCTCCTCACGCACCGGGCGTTCCTGAGGGCGATTGACGCCTACTTGAGCGAAGGCGGCGGGAGTCGGGGAGCGTATTTGGTCGTCGCAGACGACGCTGTCAGCCCGGAAAATGCAGCCATTGGTAAGGTGGATTCGGCGAAGGGAACGCTCTACGCTTTCGTCAAGGAGCGGCTGGAAGACCGCACACGCCGGATAAAGGTCACCGGCCCTGAACTGGAAGTATCCTGGGAGGCCGTGAAACCGCTCCCCGTGGACGACTCCTGGTTCGAAACCACCTGGGCGGAGTGGAGGAAGGGGGAGATTGGGGGGTGGGAGGGGTAGCTGTCGGCTGTGCTTATGCCGCTCTGTATTCCCGGACATCTACCTGTGTGCCCTCGGCTGCCTCTTCTTCTGCGGTTCTGAGAAGCTCCTTGGCGACTTCCTCGTCAATGTACTCCTCACCGCAGTTTCGGCAGACGCGCGCCGGTACGCCCTTGACGACTAGCGTAAGGCCATCTCTCTCAAGGGTCACCGTAGCCTTGCCTTGCTCAGTTTCATCTTGCCTGCAAACCACGCACTTCATGGCTTTCTCCTCACTCGAGCTGTACTGCATGCGACTTAATCAGCGGGAGCAGTAGCTCCAACCGTTCTTTAATAGTGAAAGGGCCGCCACAGAGGGCGGCCCCTACATGATTCCCTCTGCGCTCTTGGTGCCTTGGCGGTTCTCCCCACCCAAGACAGCCTACAGCTTCCAGGGCGGGCGCATCGGGCGGCTGACGAATAAGTTCGCCTCCGGGTCGTTCGGGAACATCTCTTTCTTCGGATCCCACTGGAGCTTGCGGCCGCCGAGCCGGAGCGAGATGTTCCCCAGGTGGCACACCGTCGCGGAGCGATGGCCCGTTTCCGCATCGCAAACCGGCTGCTTGCGGGTGCGCATGCAGTCCAGGAGGTTCCCGGTCTGCTTGTAGATCCAGTCTCCGGGGACCCACGTGTAATCCGAGTCGTAGAGCTTGATCGCATTCGCCGGCAGCGGCTCGTCGAGCAGGCGCTGCTCGCTCGCATTGAGGTGCCCGCGGCTCACGAATATCCAGCCCTCATCGCCGATGAAGTGAATCCCGCACTCGCCCTGTGCCGGGTCCGGTCTGGTAGTAACCAGCACTGTGATGCCGCCGGGATATACGTAATGGATATCATACTGCGGGAAGATGTTATAGCAGTTGCGCCCCGGATCCGGGCCTACTCCGCTTGCCTCCACCTGCAGAGGGCCTGAGCGGTCCATTCCCAATCCCCACTGGACGATGTCGTTGTGGTGGGCGCCCCAGTCCGTGAGCGTGCCGCCGCCGTATTCCAGGTAGCAGCGGTAGCCACCGTATATGCGCTGAGGAATGAAGTCCACGTAGAACGCCGGACCCAGCCACATATTCCAGTCAAGCTCGGGCGGAACGGGCTGAGGCTCGAACGGGCCACCCATAGCCCCGCCGGGAAGATGGACTTCCAACCTCTTGATCCTGCCGATGCGCCCGTTGCGCACCAGCTCGCACGCCAGCCGGAATTTCGAATCCGAGCGCTGCTGGCTGCCCACCTGCAGAATGCGCTTCGTCTCCTTACTGATGTTGACCAGCTTCCTCCCCTGAGCAATGGCCAGTGTCAGTGGCTTCTCGCAGTAAACGTCCTTGCCGGCCTTCATCGCAGCGGCGCAGATGAGGGCATGCCAGTGGTCCGGCGGCGCCACGATGACCGCATCAATGTCCTTGCGCTCCAGGAACTCGCGGAAATCCTTGTATCCCTTGCAGTCCGGGCCGAACTTTTTGAGCGCCTCGTCGAGCGGCCTGCTGTCAACGTCGCAGATCGCCACGATTTTGGCGCCTTCGTGCTTCGAAATCTGCTCGGCATCGCAGACGCCCTGGCGGCATCCGACGAGGCCGACCTGGATCGTATCGTTCGGGCTGAATTTCTTTCGCGAGCGGGCGATGCGCTCCCCCTCGGCTGCTTCCGCCGACTTCACAAGCCAGCCTGGCAATCCCGCCGCCGCCATGCCCGCCAGCGATCCGGCGAGGAATTTGCGTCTCGAAGTCCCAAAGTCTTTCTCTTCGTGCATGTAGTGTGCCTCCAAAATGCAACATGATCCGATTAAGCTCGTGGATGGGCACAGCCCTGGCTGTGCCCGAGATCCCATATACTGGATTTCTACTCGCTCCCTCGTTTATCCTTCGTGGTAAGCCGCCGTGGAGGCGCTTATCAGAGCACGTTGGTGCGTCGGGCCTATCCGCGCTTTGGCACGAGGGTTTCCAACAGCTCCCGATGGAGGACGCCGAGCTTGTGGAGGAGCGCCCGGATTTCTCTCATGTCGCCGGGGCTTATCTCGCGCTTGAGGAACGGGCAGACATACCGCGCGCATTCGAACGGCCTGAGGTCCTTCGGGAAGGCGCAGCCATTCGTGCCCAGGTAGTCGCAGGGCTCCGGCTCCTCATCCGGGCGGGCGCGGCCGATAATCAAGTCCATTCCCGCCTGAACCATCTCCGAAATCACGCGGTTCGCAGAGGGCAGGGAGCATCCGCAGGCCTCGGCGAGGAGCACGTCGAACTCGGCCACCTTCGTCGGCTTCCGGCAGCACGGCTCAGGGCACTCAGGGCACAATTCGGCCGTGTATGGGTCGAAGTGCCTCCTTAACCTGCGTTGCGCAGCCCTGTATTTGGCGATCAGGTCGGACATGCAGACCTCCACCTTACCAGATTAGGCGCTCGCACCCAGGGTTCCCTCCTCCAACTCCGTTTAGGCGCGTTCGCCCTGTGTTGGGAGCTTGATGGCTTGACAGCAGCGCCCGCTCCGGGGATAATGACGGTGCGTTGGCTCAATTCGCGGAGTTGCAGGAGCAGTCGGCATGAGTAAGGTGCTTTACGGGCCTGCCCAGATGCGAGAACTCAAATGGGAATCCACGCTTCCCGGCAAGCTGGATACCATTCTCGAAAAGCTGGGCATGGCATCCGAAGTTGAGAAGAAGCGCGTCTGCGTGAAGATGCACCTCGGCGGCTTTGTCGGTTACAGCACGATACATCCGCTCTTCGTGCGCAGGCTGGTATCGTTTATCAAGAACGCCGGCGGGCAGCCGTTCGTCACAGACATCCTACCTGCTACTCTCTCGGCGTACGAGCGCGGCTACACAGAGGAGGTTGTCGGCTGCCCGATTCTGCCGGCCGCTGGTGTGGGCGACAATTACCACCACACATATCCGGTCAATTACAAGAACGTCACCGAGCTCCGAATCGCCGGCGAGGTATGGGATGCCGACTATCTGGTATGCCTGTCCCACGCGAAGGGACATGGCAACTGCGGCTACGGAGGCGCGATCAAGAACCTGGCGGTCGGAGCAATGACAAGCCACTCGCGGACTGCCATGCACATGGTGGAGCACGCGGAGAAATACTGGTATCCTGAGAAATGCGCTCACTACTCCGACGGCTGCAATCTCTGTGTGGAGGCGTGCAAGGTGAAGTGCATGCGCTTTGCGAAAGACAACACGCTCCACGTGGGCTTCCACGAGTGCAATTTCTGTTTTGAGTGCAATGCGCTCTGCCCACAGGAAGCCTTGAGCATCAGCGACGCCGTCGCGCGGGATTTCCAGGAGGTTATGGCTCTGGCGACGGAAGCAGTCCTCAGCAGCTTCCCAGACGGCAGTCCAGTTTTCATAAACTTCGCTACCAACATCACCCCGCTCTGCGACTGCTTCGGCATGACGACGCCGAACCTCGTGCCGGACATCGGGATTTTCGCATCCAAGGATATCGTGGCAGTCGAGAAGGCAACGCTGGACAGCATAGATTATAAAAACCTGCTGCCCGGCTCGGTCCCCCAGGGGCTGATTCTCCGCGACATCGAAGGCCACCTGTTTCAGAAGATTCACGGGAAGGATCCATATATTCAGGTCTACGCCTGCGAGCGCAGGGGACTCGGCAGCAGCAATTTCGCAATTGAAGAGGTAGAATAAAACCACATGGGCAAAAGAAAGGGCAAACCGTCCGCGCGCAATAACCGCATCAGGCAGGACTGGCCGGCGCTGGTTTTGCTGTGCATCGCCTCGGCTCTGATCCTCGCGAATCTGGGAAATCAATACCTTTGGCAGGACGAGGCCCAGACGGCGCTGGTATCCAAGACCGTCCTGACCCACGGCATCCCCCTCGGATACGACGGCAAAAACTACTTCTCCCAAGAATTCGGCCTGGAGTACGGCAAAAACTATATCTGGAAATGGCACACATGGCTTCAATTCTACGTGCTGGCCGCGTTCTTTGCCGTCTTCGGCGTCAGCACATTCGTCGCCAGGCTGCCGTTCGCCCTATTCGGAATAGCAACCATCCTTTTGACATATACCGTTGCAAAATCCCTATGGAAAAGCAGGAGGGTCGGCGTGACAGCCGCCGTTTTGCTCCTCACATCCGTGCCGTTCCTGATTCTCGTCAGGCAATGCCGATACTACAGCCCCTCCGCCTTCTTCTCGCTGTTGGCGCTGTATTGCTACGTCAAGATTCTCGAACGCAAACGGTATGCACCGGCGGCGTTCATCATATCTGCAACTCTGCTGTTCCACACACACCATATATACGGCGCAACCCTGTTGGCAACGGCATTAGTTCACTCCATGCTTTTTCGCAGAGACAGGTTTCGCTCGGTGCTATATTTATCTGTAATCACCGCCGTTATCAACCTACCGTGGATATTGTGGCTTTCCCACGTCTCTTACGGCAGCATATACGGTGACCTGTTACACGGTCATCAGGCTTTCTCTTTCGCCGCGCATTACCTGGCGCAACTGGCAAAATACGTCTTCCCGCCCGCGATACTGCTGCTGCCGGTCGTCATATGGATTATCAATCGCGCACGACATGCACAATCTCAACCCTTAGATGCCGATATGCGGCAAAAACTGGCATTGCTTCTGCTGTTCATTCCTATCAACATAGTGGCTCTGCTGTTTAGCCCGCTCCCGTTTTTCAGGTATTTAACCCCGCTCATACCCGTGTGCTGCATGATAATGGCGCTCATCCTGGAATCGGGAATGAGGGTGCACGTCGGCATAGGAATCGCCATAATCGCGGTCCTCGTCTCCACAGGCCACATGAAGGATTACCTATACGAGGTAACGCACGACTACGACGGCCCGATCGAGGGCATAGTCAAGTACCTGAACAGCCACGGGCGCCCGAACGACATCGTCGCCATCACCTACGGCGATCTTCCGCTCAAATTCTACACGAAAATGCGCGTCGTGGGCGGGCTCACCGGCGAAGACCTCTCGCCCGCAAAAAAGGCGGATTGGGTGATCGTGAGAAAATACATCGTCACATACCGGCTGGCGGGCGTAGTGCAGTATTTGGAGAACAATGTTCCGCGGTACAAATACGAGGAGATAGTCATCGACTACCCGGACACAGCCTTCGAAAACAGGGAAAGCCCCGAGGAACACCGCTTCAGGACGGATTCGCTCGAAAACAGAGTCGTGATCTTCCGAAGAATCGAAAACTAACGCACACGGGCGCCGGCCAGGATAGATACAAACCCGAGGACGACGTAGAAGATAATCGAACCCTTCTCGTGCGCGTACATCTCCTTCAGCAGGGCAAAGCCGACGGTGTAGAGGAAGCTCCCCGCTACGAGATTGAAGAGGTGGAGTAGCCGCTTGGAGGCTGGGGAATCCTGTGCGCAATTGACACCACCGGCAAAACGCTGTACAGTGAGATGGAGTAAGTGGATGTCCCCCGGACACATTGACTGTTGCCCCTTCAGGGAGGAATATTATGCCTGTGCAGACCCCACTCCAGCTCGGCCTGGAATGCCTGAAGGCTGGAAAGATTGACGAAGCGATTGAGCACCTCGAGCGAGCGACCGCCCGGTTTTCCGAAGATTACGAGGGCTTTAACTACCTCGGTATCGCCTATGCGCGGAAAGAGATGTACAACCGCGCGGTGGGGGCATTCCAAGCAGCGCTGCGGATTCGCCCGAACATCGCGAGCATTCACTACAACCTCGGAGTCGCATGCCAGGCCGACGGCCTTCCCGAGATGGCCAGGGAGCAGTTCCAGCAGGCGTTGAAGCTCGACCCATCCTACCACAAGGCCGACGAGGCCCTGAAGATTCTCGACGAGCAGGTATACGAAGAGATGTTCTCCGTTCAGGCCTGCGCCAGGCACACGGACGAACCCGCGGTCGGCGTATGCTCATTCTGCCGCCTGTCGGTATGCAAGCGCTGCAAAACGCTAATCAACGGCGAAATTTTCTGCAGCGCCTGCGCGACAAAGCAGGCACGGAGTTAAGCCACAGTGGACGTAGGATTCATCGGCCTTGGAACCATGGGCCGTCCGATGGCTCGCAAGCTCCTCAAAGCCAGCCACAAGGTCATTATCTACGGCCGCCGGAAGCCTGTCGTGGACGAGCTGGTCGCGGTCGGCGGCAAGCAGGAAGTCTTCGAGAGGTGCCTGCCCGTATTCCAAGCCCTTGGCAAAAACATCACATACATGGGCGAGAGCGGCGCCGGCCAGATGACGAAGCTCTGCAACCAGGTCATCTGCGCGCTGAACATCCAGGCGGTATGCGAGGGTCTGATGCTCGGCGCGAAGGCCGGGCTCGACATGGAAAAGCTACTCTCAGTGGTCTCGTCCGGGGCCGCCGGCTCGAAGTCGCGCCGAAGATGCTTCAGCGCGACTTCGAGCCGGGCTTCAAGGTCAAGCTCCAGCAGAAAGACCTGCGTCTGGCGCTCGCCGCCGCGGAGGAATTGAAGCTCCCACTTCCCGGAGCGGGACTCGTTCAGCAGCTCTTCCGCGCCGTGGAAGCCGCCGGGATGGGCGAGAAGGGCACCCAGGCCCTGATCATCGCCCTCGAAAAGCTCGCAGCCCCGTAGGGGACTTCGCTTCCATGACAGCCCGGTGCTTTGGCGCATCCTCAACCGGCTGCCGCCTTGGCGCCAGGGCGATAACCGGCTATCCTATTTGTGAAAACAGGCGCATACGCCTAAAGGAGGACAAACATTGAGAAAGCAGCTTAGCGCACTGATACTGATTTTCATTCTCTTAACACTCGCTTGCTTGCCATGCGCCGCTCAGGCGGGGCAAGCGACGACGTCTGCGGCTCAGAAGACTTTCACTCGCCCCTTAAACGTATTTCCCCGGGTTGGCGAGTACGAGGTCCTTTGCTGCGATTTCCACCTGCATACTACTAACTCCGACGGCAAGCTTACGCCTGAGGAGCGAGTCCTGGAAGCATGGCGGTATGGGTACGATGCCATCGCAATCACCGACCATGCCGACGCTCCCGGGTGTAATTACGACAAGACTTACGATCAGGCTTCCCCGCTGGCGAAATCGCTGGGGCTGGTGGTCATCCGCGGGATAGAAACAGGCTTTCCGATGGACCACTTTGTGGCCCTGTACCTTTCGGATGAGGCCTACAAGAAGCGCGAAAACCATCCGATGACGGGGAAACCGGAGAAGAAGAAACCTTTCTACCAGGACCAGCTGCGCGAGATAGCGGAGGCCGGGGGCTATGTCATTTATCCGCATCCCTTCCAGGGCTTCACGGAGCCCGAGCGGTGGGCTATCGAGCAGGGCATTGTCCAGGGCATCGAGGTGAAGCAGGGCTGCGCAGGTGACGGATACGAGGCCGTAAATGAAGGCGGCAGGCGATGGTATCCGCATGCGCTCGACCATGCGCTCAAGTATAACCTTGCCATAATCGCGAGTACCGATGCCCACTATGCCAGGGATGAGAGGAAGCAGTCCTACACCCTCGTCTTTGCCAAAAGGCGCTCGGAGAGGGGGATACTTGAGGCTCTGCGCGCGCGCCGGACGGCGGCCTGGTTCGACGACTCACTCTGCGGCCGGAAAGAGCTACTGTCGGAGCTTGTGCGGAGCATGGTTGGCGTGCGCCGGATCGCCGATGCGAATGGGAAAGGTTTTATTCGCTTGGAGAATCGCGGCCCGGCGCTGCTGAAGGCCGTGCTGAAGGACTCCGGGACCTGGGAGCAGGCCGTGGGGATCGGCCCGTATCAGGAGGCGCTCGTCGCATCGGATAACGTGCCGCGCAAGCTGATCGTATTCTGGGACAATATCCTGATCAGCTCGAAGGACCACCTGGTAACGATATACGACTTGGGATCGGGCTAATGGTGCAGGCGGAGCGGGAATCACTGAAGCCCTTTAGGAAGCATCCATGTACTATCTCAGCCGTGCGGTTTTGAGGCTCATATTTCGGATTCTGGGCGGGCTGACGGCCGTCGGAGCGGAAAACATTCCCAAGACGGGCGGCGTGATCCTCGCGCCAAATCACATAAGCTACTTTGATCCTCCCGCTGTCGGCTGCTCCATGAGCCGCCAGGTTCACTACATGGCGAAAGAGGAGCTTTTCCGTGTCCCGATTCTCAGCGCCTGGATGCACGGCGTGGGGAGCTTTCCCGTGCGACGG
>Ga0315291_10004367_pt1 | contig 18024 bp, 25 predicted proteins | sample YL17G12_20_MG_FD_203070 | JGI IMG/M metagenome (GOLD analysis project Ga0315291, IMG submission 203070) | Sediment microbial communities from Yellowstone Lake, YNP, Wyoming, USA - YL17G12_20 | ecosystem: Environmental > Aquatic > Freshwater > Lake > Sediment | place: USA: Wyoming | collected...
AAATGGATAGAGAATACTTGGGAGTGGAAACCCGTGATACAGTCACAGAGTGTATTGTCGAGGTTTAAACCTGAAGAGGTTAAACCAAAAATCAGTCTTGCTGGATTTGAACCACCACCGCCTTCTACAATTGTAGAAGTTCAGCCAACTGCAGAAGAGCAAACAGCATTTGATACTCATCTTTCAAATCAAATTGCTGAACAAATGAAACAAGAACAAATGATTTTCCATAGTCATGCTTCAAAAGGAAAAGTATCAAGTGATATGTTGACCAAGTTACCACAGCCTAAACCAACTCCAGTTGAGGCAGTAAGTAAGATTGAATCATCTCCAGTTGATGTTAAGTTGATTGAACCAAAAGTCGAAGCAAAAGCTCCAGTTGGCATAATCTCTGCAATAATTTGTCCTCACTGTTTACAGCCCATAGTAATCCAGGTAAGGTCTAATGACTCACAATTACTCAGCAGTAACAACGTATGAGGAAGTTCTTCAACTACAGATACGGTTGAATGAAGCTCCTTCTTGGTCTTTTGATACTGAAGGTACAAGTCTAGATATTTTTAGGAATAAAATTATAGGTATTGGATTCTCTTGGGAACGATTCCAAGGAGTATATTTACCTATAAGACAATATAAACCCATAATAGGAATTACTAACTATTGGGGTGAGAAACAAAAAGATGTTTTAGAGATACTGCAAAATGTTCTTAGTAATGAAGCACAAAAAGCTGCACACAATAGCAAATACGATGTTCAGGTATTGTTTCTTGATTTAGGTATGGCGGTATCTAACCTTGCTGTAGATACTATGTTGCTCTTATCTTTAGTGGATTCAGGTAGAGAAAGATACGGGCTTGATGCTATATCTAATTCGTATCAAGATTTAGCTGGTTATAAACAGAAAGTATCTGGTAAAGACTTAACACGACTTCCATTTGCAGAATTAGTAGAATACAATTGTGCAGATTGTGATTTAACATTTAGAATTGTTGAAGATAATATAGATAAGTTGATGGCAGATGATAAGATGAGTTCATTGTTTTCAGAACTCATTATGCCTCTTGTTAATATGATAACCCGTATGGAGATAAGTGGTATTAGAGTAGATACAGATGCTGCAAAGAAACTTCATAAAGAATTATTTGATGAATTAGCATTAATTTCAGAGGAAGTAAAAAAGGTAGCGGGTAAAAAGATTAATGTAAGAAGTGGAGACCAGCTTGCAGAGTTATTGTTTGATAAGCTAAAGATACCATGGACTAAAAAGACAAAGAGCGGTAAACCATCTACAGGTAAACAAGCGTTAGCTGATTTAAGTAAGAAGACTAAACACCCTGTACTTAAACAGATAATGACATATAGGAGTTTAGCTGCAAGTAAGACTGGATTTGTAGATGGTTTCATTCGACCTGCAAATAGAAAAGATAACCTTGAAAAAGATTATCTTTTAGATAAAAATAATTACATTCATGGAAACTATAAGTTAATATCTAAAACTGGACGATTGAGGAGTGGTAAAGATGAAGATAATGCTGAGTCTGGTAATAGTCGTAATCTCCAAAACACTTCTAGAGACCCTAGATTTAGAAGATTGTTTCTTCCTGATGTTGGTCACGCATTTATTGGTGCAGACTATGCACAGCTTGAGCTTAGAGTATTGGCGCACGTTTGTGGAGACGAAGGACTATTAAAAGCATTTAAAGAAGACTACGACCCTCATTGTTTGGTTGGCTCAAACATGAAAGGGATTTCATATGAAGAGGTATTAGATGGATATAAACGAAAAGATCCTAAATACGTGGACATTCGTAACTTATCCAAAAATATTGGTTTCGGCTGGGTCTATATGGCAGGGGATGGACGATTCGCCTACCTGTTTCCAGGTAAGACTGAAAACGAGAGAAAGGCTGCAGAAAAAGAAGCTAAAGACAGATATTTTAGTAGATTCTCACGGATTGGTCCTTGGAGAAGTGCATCATTAGACTTTGCTAGAGAGAATGGATACGTCCGTACTCTTAGTGGCCGAAAGATAATGACACCAGATATAAATTCAAAGATAGATAAAGTTAAGAGTCATGCAGAGAAACAGTGTGTTAATGCTTTGATTCAAGGGCCTGCATCTGATATGACTTGCTTGAGTGCTGTTATGATAGACACTTGGATAAACGAAAACGAAAAAGATGCTAGAATTGTTAATTTAATACACGATGCAATATACGGTACTGCAAATTTAGATATAGCTGAAGAGTTTTACTATAAGATGAAAGAGATAATGGAGTTGCCTAAGTTTGGAATAAGAACAAAGATGAAAGCAGATATACACATATGGGATAGATGGGAAGGTACAGAAATAAAGTTTAAAGATTTAGTTACTAAAGAAGAACCTGTTGAAGAGTTTGTAGGAGAAGTTACAGATATAACTGACGATGATGATGAAGATGATGATGAGAATGATACTTGAATCCAAAAATTTAAATTTGTATATTTTAGTATAGTCAATTACCGCTATTCATATGAGGAGGTAGTATGCCAACCACTAAAAGCCTTGAAGAAGCTGAACAGCTTCTTAAGACTGATGCGTTACGTATGGATCACTATGAACTTCCTTTATCAGAAGTTCATCTTGTTGCACCAGATGAGGTTAAAATTGGAGAAGATAAGTTTACTCTTACAAACTTTGGTCAGCGCAGTCTTTGTAAAGTGCTTGAAATGCCTAACAATTTCAGCACACGCCTTCATGCAGATGCAACAGACTTATGGAAAGATATGGTTGTAAAACTTGAGACACTAAGAGATACAAGTGTTCGAGTTTCAACCTCTATCTCTGATAGAGGTACTCAAGTTATTGATGGCATCAACAAGTCATCTGTTGGTTGGATTAATAATGAAGAGTTTTTTAAATTGGCGAAGTTTTGGTTAGACTATAAGCCTGTTAAGCTATCTCTTAAAGGTATTAATATTGATTCTATGGGTGGCATGATTATTCAGTTGCGTTTCCCTGAATCAGAAGTTGGTTTGATATCTGATAAGTCAGACTTGTTTACTCTTGGTCTTACTTTGTCTAATTCAGAAGTTGTACGTTGGAGGACAGAAGCAGCATTAGACCTTGAGAGAATGGTTTGTACTAATCGTGCAAGGATTTCTGAGAAGTCATATGTTATGTGTCAGAGTCATGTTAAAGGTTCTGGTAGGTTAATTGAGAACCTTTGGTCAGACACACAGCAAATTGTACAGATGAATGTGTCAGTTGCAGAATTTCTTAAGACACGTATTAATCGTTTGGTTGATGTACCGGCGTCGTTGCGTGAATTAGAAATGGCATATCGTACTGCAACAAAGAATATTATGAATTGTGAGATGGTTGTTCCTGATTTAGATAAGCGCATTCCGTTTAAATCTGTACTTGCTAAGTATGGTATTGAAGCAAAAGAGAAAACTGAACGGTGGAAGAGTACTGCTACAACGCCTGTCAGTTGTTATAAACTCTACAATGAGCTTACATATCTTGGTAGTAACTTGGAACACTTACCAGAAACTCAATTGGCTATGGAGATTGAGTGCGGTAAGACATTTTTGAGTGAACATGGCCCAGACCTTTCAGACATAGCGCCAAGGATGTCATGGAACTAAAAAAGCGGCAACTTGTAACTCGGTCAGACTTAAATCCTTTTTATGCTAATAGGTATCCTATCATTGGCTTAAGAGATTTGGCTGACTATTTTAGTTATCTTACAAAATACTTGCACGTTGCTGGAGTCATCACAGACCTCGGTAAGTTTATGGAGGACTTTGATGAATTTGTGGAAACTAAAGAGAGCTGTAAAGGAACTCTTGAAATAAGGGAGTACAATGCAAATAGTAAATCTTAATCACGAAGTTACTTTTGAAAACGAAGAGTTGGGGGTAAAGGTAGCTTTACCCCCACATTGTTTTCATGTTATTCCAGAGTACATGGCTAAAGATATTAGGGAACAAGCCAACTATGGCCCTAAGCTATATTCTAAACTTAAAGATTTATATTTAGAATATAACAAGTATGCTGGTCAGCCATTAACGAATCAGATTGTTGTTTTTATTCGTGAAGGTGGTATTGGAGATATAATGTTCCTTACCCCCTTCATTAAGCAGATAAAAGAAAACTACCCAAATTGTAAAGTGGCTGTGTGTTGTTCAGAGAAGATAATTCCGATATTAAGATATACAGAAACAATAGATTACATGATACCTTATCCTTTGAATCTTAAAAACTTACAGATATTAACGCAAGTTCCTTTGAATAGAAGTTCTTATTATTTCTTCAGCTTTGAGAAATTGATTGAAGAAGGAGAGAAGGCATCAGTAACTAATATCTATGATTTACTTGAAGAAGAATTAAAAGTTAAGATAGAAGAAAAAAGACCTTGTTTAACTGTTCCTTACCATGCTGATTTCTCTGAAAAAGATGAAAGAAAGTTTAAAGCACTGGAAGGAGATTTAATAATTGGACTTCAAGTGTCAGCTAGTAGTGGGGTTAGAGCATGGAAACCTGGATACATAGTAGAGTTTTTAAATTCTTGGATAATCCCCGATACAACATTTGTATTATTAGACTCACCAGCTAGACAAGATTATGTAAAGGAAAGAATTATTCGTAAAGTTAAGAATGATAACATTAATATACTGGATTTATCTAGTATAGAGAATCCTTCTTTATTAAAGAGTGCAGCTTGGGTATTAAGTTGTGATATGCTACTTGGACCTGACTCTTCTATGGCTCATATAGTTTCTATGAATGAAATTCCAATGGTGTGTTTGTTTGGAGCATTTCATAGTAACTTAAGAGTATTAACGTATAAGAATGTATTAGCATTAAATGCTATGCCTGATTGTGAATTTGCTAAAGGGATATACAAAGTTTGTTTGTACCACGGTTCAAGTTGTCCACGTGCTCAACAAGTTAATAGAAACTTTTCTCCTTGTATGGATTTATTAACTCCAAAAACAGTTTTAGCGGCATGTTATTATTGGATAGATAAAAAGGTAAAGAAAGTTTCTATAGAGGAAGTAAATATTCCAGATGACATCTGTTCGTTAATGGAGAAATTTAACGATGGACCTTTACAAGCATCCAGTTCAGCTAGGCAGTAGTGTAAATAGAGTTCAAATAAATGATAAAGGGGAAGCTGCGATTGTTTCAATAGCAGAACAGCGCAATAATATTCCCGATGAAATTTTTATAATGCCTTATAAGATTGATGGAGTAGATAGAGCTTTAAATTTAAGAAAGTTATTTGAGATTGATGTAACAGAGTTGAGTGAGCTTACATTGGATAATTTACGTATTCAATTAGAACAAATATCATCTATTAGACTTACGCTTGCTAGAGCGTATGAACAGATGATGGAAGATTATAATAGATTTAAAATTAGCTACGATATTTGGTATGCTAATGAAATGGAAAGTTCAAGAGAAAGATATTGGAGAGAGCAATCAGTTATACAAAAGCAATATGATTTAGCTAAGTCAGGGATGAAACCACCTACTCAAGATGATTTAAAAAATACAATGCTGCGTGGTGTAGGCAGTAAGGTAGACTATCAGCATTTTCAAGATAAAGTTGTAGTTTATGAAAGAGCTAAGAGTTTATTTGAAAAGGTAGATGGTATTCTTAATAGTAGAGAGTATGATTTAAAAACGATTATTGATATGCGCGGTACTCGTAACGAAGGAGGGATGAAACGTGGCTGATAAAGCGCCTTTATCCTACTCTAAAAGTCGTTGGAATACATATGAACGATGTCAACGACAGTATTGGTTTAATTATATTGGCTATTGGAATGGGTGGAAATTAGGATTCAATCCTCGTACACGACAGATTTATTATAATAAGAACTTAAGAAGTTTTGCTGAGATATCAGGCATCATCGTGCATGAGATTATAGCCAATCATTTTAGGAGTGGTTTAGATTCAATAGATATTGATGTTGAAATAGAAAAAATGTGGAAGATATATTTAGATAATACAGCTTCTAAAAAATGGCGCAATCAAAAACAAACCCCCGCTATATCAGAATTAGCTTTTACTTTTGACATGAAGATGCCAGCTATAGCCAAGTGGAAAAATCATACTAAGATTTCAGTAGAAAATTTCTATGAATGGCATCAGCAGCTATTTAAAGGTAAAGGTTATACTGTATTATCTATAGACGATAACTTGGGTGGATTTTTTGAACTAGATATTGATGGAGATAAAATAAGAATTTACACAATAGCAGATTTAATTGTTAAAGCTGAAAAGATGTACACAGTTTTTGATTGGAAAACTGGAGAAGAAAATGCTTACGATGATCTTCAAGGTATGTTATATGTAATGTACGTCTTTGATAGATACGATGTTATACCTGAAGAAGTAAACTTTAGGGTAGTGAATGTTATTAAGCATGAAGACAATCTTTATAGGTATTCTTTAGAAGAATGCTCAAAAACTTTAGCGAAAATTGTAGACGATGTTAGATTATTTAAGCGAATAGCTGAGCAACCAGAAGGTTCTTTTGAATATACGAAAACTTTAGATACTTGTACTAGATGTCATTTTAAAGATTTATGTCCACAAGGAGTAAAGATATGTTAGAGCTTAAGCCTAAACCTTTATTTAATTTAGCAGTTAAGCCCTCCCTTGGCCTTACTTTAAAGGCTCAAGTTGAAGATGAGTATGATATGGCAGAAGAAGAGGAAGAGGTTATTACAGAAGAAGAAGCAAAGCAGAATGGACTGAGGGAGGATATGGATTCAATAAGATTAGGTTCAGATGTTGGTTGGGAGATATGGGTAGAACCTCTCAATTTTATTCTTAAAGAGGGTAATAGGAGTAGTTATTTTTCAGCTTTTAAACCTTTATTAGAAGTTCTACATGATAGAAGAATTAGATTTTGGTTAGCAAAAGAAAAATGGAATAGAATAGAAGTAGCATTAGAAAAGGCAGAAGAAGATATTGATGTTGCGTGTGATAGAGTTAGTAAGAATATTGTCTTTTTAAATTCTAAATATGGACCTTTTAGAATTGAGATTTAGTATTTGTGTCTACGTTTTGAATTGGTTATATTTGAACACTCAAAAAGTCACAGTATCTTAACGGAGGCGTGTATGGAAGTTACCAAAATAAATACATCTAAAAAGCTATTCGATGAGGCGAAAGTAAAAACTTTTGCTGAAATCGGTAAGCTTAAAGAGGGTACTGCTACACATAGGGTAATCACTGGCCCTATTTTAGTTGAAACGATTTGGTATCCCACAGTGGCTGAGAAAGATGGTAAGGTAGCTCAGTCAATGAGAACTATTGTTCGTCCATCTGATGGTTGTATCTTAGATGAAATGGCGATTTTAGATGAAAAGATTATGAAGGCAAAGATGGTTGAAGAAGGTGTCAGTGCGGATGATGTTAAAAAGTATCGTTCAGCATTACGTCCTCAAAGAGCTTTTAGATTTTTAGTGTTTGATAGGGATGCAGATAATGAAGGTACTCCTACTGTTCGAGTTTATGATTATCCAAAGACAATTAAAGAACAGTTAGAGTCTTTGCAAGGTACAATGTCAAAGAAGCATCCTGGATATCTTGAATATGGTCTTGTGTTTATGTATGACTGCTACTTTACAAAGACCATTGACAAAGATAAGAGTGCAACATATGGCACAGATTATAAAACAGCGGTTGTTACAGATACACTTCCGTTAATGAAACAAATGAAAATTCCTGTAGACTGGTTGAATTGGACACCAGATAGTGGTAAGCCCTGTCCTTGGAAGTTTGAAGACTTTTTTACAGAAGATGAACTCAAGTCTATTTCAGATTATGATAAAGACCTTGAGACTCTTTGTAAACCAGATAGTGAAGATGAGATTGCAGAAAAACTTACAAAGAATCCAATCTATCTTGAAGCTAAGTTTATGTTTGGAGATAGAAAAGGTGAAACAATGTTCCCAATGTTTGCTGGTGTAGAGAATAGAGAGCGTTTATTAAGCGTATTCAATACTGAGAATCCTCCACTGTTAATGTCTGGTGAAGAGACAGTTGATTCTCCTGAGGTAGAGTTACCAAAAGCAAAAGAAGTAAAGCCTATAAGTGTTTCAGTTCAGCCTCAAGTAGTAGCTCCTAAGCCCGTTGGCTTAATGGATAAACTGAAAGCTAAAGCAGAAGAGGTTAAAGTTCCTGAAACAGTTAAAGAGGTTGCTCCAACGCCAACTTCAGTTTCTGCTACATTGGATGCAGTTAAACCAGCAGTTAAGAAACTTTGGAGCCCAGTGAAGAAATGAGTTCAGTCAACGAGATTCTCGATGCTATTGGTCAAAAGGGGGCGTTGGCTGAACGACGCCCCCCGCTGACGGTAACTCCCACCAGACTTCCGACCTTTAATACAGAGGTGATGAAGACCGGCGGAATGGTGGGAGGACGTGTCTATGAGTTGTATGCTCCTTCATCTGCAGGTAAGTCTACATTAGCTCAAATGATTTGTGCAGACTACCAGGCTGCTGGAAAGATTGCAGCTTATTTAGATGCAGAAGCAACGACTCAAACAGAAACAAATTTAGAAGAACGCCGCTCTTGGATGGAGAATCTTGGAGTAGATCCCAAGAAACTTATCATGCCTAACTTTGGTTCAGCAGAAGACGCCTTTGAATTGGTCTTCAAGTTGGTAATCGCTGGAGCCAATATTATCGTGATAGATACTGTGGCTGTTCTTCAACCGCGTGGTCTTATCTTTAGGGAAGAAACAGAAGCAAAGATGAATGAACGCATGATTCTTCCTAAAGCATTAACGCAGTTCTTTAATGGGTTGGTTGGTGGGTTCTCTGTTAAAGGTAAAGATAGTAAGCCATTACCAATTCCAGCTGAAAGGTTGAGTTGGTTAGCTCAGCATGGTATAACAGTAACAGATAGAACCATTCATAAGTTATGGTATTATGATTGTGCTGTTATTGGAGTTAATCATGCTAAGACGATGATTGGAGTTATGTACGGAGATCCTATCTATACTCCTGGTGGAGATGCTTTAGGATTTCATTCATCTGCTCGTATTGGTATGACTAAGCCAGTAAAGAGTAAGGAGAAGGTAAAGGTAGGGGACTATGAAGTTCCTTTATATCGTAAGACTCGTTTAGCAGCAGCTAAGAATAAATTATCAGCTCCGTTTGGTGAGATGTCTATTAGAGTGTATCAAGATGGACGTATTGTAGAAGACGTACCATTTTTTGTAACTGCAGAGGCACGTGGACTTGTATCAACAACCGCTAGAAGTGTTACTATTATGGTTGGAGAAGATGCAGGAACAGTTATGAAGAAGTCTGATTTTGAAAATTGGGTAGCTGAGAATCCTGAGTTTCTTAATTTGGTAGATGATGCTGTAGAACCTGTTGAAGAGGTACCGAAGGAAAAGATATCGTGGGCATTGGGAACTTCAAGTACTCCAAATCCAGAACCTCCTAAGCTCTCCCTTTCTCCTATGAGTGCAATCAAAGACCAAATTTCAGAATCTCAAAAGCTGAAGCTAACATTAGGAGCTAAGAATGCCTAATACAGACCTTGTGAATGCCATTGTTAGCAGTTTACAAAATTTAACAGATGATGATATGCTTTGGGTTATGAGAGGAGTGAATACTCTTACATTAGAAAAACTTAGAATGGCAGTTGATTATGAAGTAGAAACTAGAGGTGATGAACCGGAGGATGAAGATGCTGAGGCCTAATAATTTTAATGATGCTACAGGTAATTCAAATTGGCAAGGAGATGCTAGGATTGTAGAGTTATTACATCTCTACAATCCTATTGATGCCTTAGATTTAGGCGTAGGTAAGTGGGGTAAGTTTGGTTATCTATTTAGAAAAAGTTTTCATGAATGGAGAAATATAGTTTATAACGAGAATGAATCAAGGTATCTTATTGGTGTAGAAGGAAGTAAAGAAAATGCAGAAGTTCTTAATGATAGTTGTTGGTATTACAATGAAATAATTGTAGCAGATATTTTAGAATACACTAGAATTCTTTATAAGAGTGAAAGAAAATTTGATGTAATTTTTCTTGGAGATGTATTAGAACATCTTGTTTGGCATCCAGCTATAGAATTGATTCAATTGTTAAGGGTTATATCTAGAAAAGCAATTATAGTTCAACTACCCATTGGCGATTATCCTCAGGAGGTGCCACAAAACCCACTAGAGACTCACGAAACTACATGGACGTACGAGAAACTTAATTATTTAAAGCCCGCTGGATTGCAGGTGTTCAAGGATTTCCTAGGAAGAGACTTCGTAGTCTTTGCAATTCCAAAATAAAAGGAATTCTAGATGCTGAACTTCATGAAATTCTCGCCAGAGGAGGATGCTTTCCTTGTATCAGAATTTTATACTTTAAAAATATCTAGATTGGCAATAAAATTAGATCGACCCTATTATGTAGTAGAAGCTCGTTGTGTAGATTTAGGATTGACTAGAAAAATAGGCAGTGGAAAATATTATTCAGATGATGAAATAGAATATAATCTATTGGTGAATGGCTGTACTGAAGAAGAAATAAGGAAATTGAGAGGTAGTAGAAATATTTTCTCTTCAGATTATACAGTATCTCCTAGTGATGAAGATTAGTTGTTGCATCCAAAGTTAGAATTGACTATATTGGTATAGTACAATTGAAAGGATTTGAAATGTTAGAGATAAGACCTAAGCAGGTTAGTGTATTAAGAGAAATGATAACGAGAGAGCAATCCACGCACGATAACCTGTTTGGGTTGTTTGAGCAAATAGCTAATACATCTGGTCGTAATGATAAGATGAGTTTGTTAGCTCAAGCTGATTATCGACAGAAAGATTTGTTGAAATACGCATTAGATGCACAGAAGCAATTCCATATTACTAAATGGAATACAGGTATTAAATACATTGGTTCAGTTCCATTTGCTAGTGATGGTCAAGCGTATATTGAATTTATAGATATGCTTGAATACGCTATGAAGCAAAACCATTGTTCAGAATTGGTAGATAGATTCTCGAAGTTCTTTTCTCGTTGTAATTCTTTACAGGCTAAGTGGTTTGATAAGATTGTACAGAAAGATTTATCGTTTGGCTTGCAAGTTAAGTCTATTAATAAAGTATTTCCTGATTTGATTCCTAGTTATTCTGTTATGCTTGCAGAAAAAGCTGAAGCAGATTATTCAAATGTAATTTGGGTTAAGCACTTAGATAAGAAACGTGCATGGATGGAGTATAAGTATGATGGCTTTAGAGTTACAGTAGTGTTTCGTAAAAATGGCTCAGTAGATGTTTCTAGCAGAAGTGGTAAAACAATTCCAAATATAGAGTTTAATAAGCGTTTGATTGAAGTAGGACAAACTGAGCATTTTAAAGGAAAAGTATTAGATGGAGAAGGATATTGTCATTCACTTCCGTTTGAAGGTCTTTCATCGGTTCTACGTAGTGAAGATGCTCCACTACCAGCTGATTTTCAGTTTGTTGTGTTTGATATCCTTACCGAAGAAGAATGGGATGCCCAAGATTGTGACTATTCAAATACGTTTGAGAGTAGGCTCGAACAGAGACAAAATAGCGTCCATTTTTATAGTGTAGATAGTAATGATGATGATATTCCTGATAGACTTTGGTTGACTTCTGCTATAGGTACTTATGTTTATTCAAATGAAGACATTCAGAGAGTATATGATGCTGCAATTGAAGCTGGTTATGAAGGTGGAATGGTTAAGAATTTAAATGGACTTTATGAGTTTAAGCGTTCAAGGAATATATTAAAAGTAAAGCCAATTGATTTTGTGGATGTACAGATAACAGGTTATTATGAGGGTAAAGGAGCAATTCAGGGAAAACTTGGTGGCTTTACTTGTGAAGATGCAGAGGGTCATGTAATAAATATTGGAGGTGGCTTTAAATTGTGGGAAAGAGAAAAGTTTTGGGCTGAAAGAGAAAGCATGATGGGTAAATGGATTGAAACAAAGTTTACAGAGAGAACTGAAGCACAAAAGTTGCGTCACGGCAACTTCCGGTCATTACGTCCGGATAAATAACCAACATACACAGGAGGTAGTTGTGGAAAAATTCAATGAGCTTAAGAATGCCATTCTCGTAGCCGAGAAAGATGCGACTCGTTTTTATGAGAAGGGTAATAAGTCTGCTGGTACACGCTTACGTGCTCATATGCAGGATGTAAAGCGTCTTGCTAATGAAGTTCGTCAGCAGGTTTCTGCTATGAAAAATAGCATGGTTGAGACCAAAGAAGATGCACCCGCTGCTTAATTTAATCTGTAGTCGTAGCGAACTGCATGGAGTTAGATAGTGTAGCCATGTGAACATTATCTATACTACGGCTACAGCTTTTTAATCTAAAAAGGAGCCCCATGGGTAAGATAATAACGATGGATCCGGCAACTGAAGAAAAACCGGCTGAAGAAAAACTAATGTTCTCAGTGTATGGAGATGGGCGTAGCTTACTCCGTATTCAAGCTGTATCAGAAGAAGCAAAAGATTTTGAAACACTTAGAGCGATGATGCGAATTCTAAGTGAAAGTCTCTTAGCAGATTTTGTTGCTGAAAGAGTGCAGCGTACTTTAATGGAAACTGCTCGTAGAAATTTAGAAGCTAGAAAGAACGCTGAGTTAGCTTCTCAGATTTTAAATAAAGATAACATGAGACCTCAATGATTAAGATGGTGATGGTTTCTGATATTCATCTTAAGCAAACAGATGCTTGGGGAGTCCTAGAGAATGGGATGAACTCAAGACTTAGAGATAGATTAACAAGTTTGAATACAGCAATTGCTTATGCTATTGAAGCAAAGGCTGACATTTTTTACATTGGTGGAGATATCTTTGATAAGTTAAATCCATCAGAGAAACTGAGACAGCACTTTGTAAACAGCTTAGTACCTTTGTTAGAAGCAAACATTTCAATTATTTCTTTAGTGGGTAATCACGATACAAATTTTGATGTATCTAATTTTGGTGCTGAATCTTCAATTGTAAATTCAATAAAGAAAGATGCTATTGTCTTTATAAATACTCCAACTGTTCTTGATCTAGGAGAAATCAAAGCATATTTTGTTCCATATGGTGCTGAAATACCAAAAGATAGTGAGGGTTGTCAGGTTTTATTTGGACATTGCGGAGTAGCTGGTGCAGAAACTGGAGTTGGAGTTATTCAGAGAGATGGTGAAGATATTGATAAGAAATCTTTTAATTCCTTCAAATTTGCTTTCCTTGGTCATTATCACAAGCCACAAAAAATATTAGGTGGTAGCTTTGAAATAATCTACTCTGGTTCGTTGAATAATTGGGATATGTCAGAAAGGTACGATGAAAAAAGGTTTCTTGAAATCAGGTTTGAAAATGGAAAAACTAGTTGGCAATCAATTAGTATTCCAGATAGACGCTTTATGCAATTCGATTTTAAAGAGGGAGAATCTTGGGAGTTAAAAGATAATATCAAAGACTCTTGTGTAAAGGTGGTATTTCATGGTTCTAAAGATTGGATTAAGACTTTAGATATAGACTCAATAAAAAGAGCGTATGAAGGATGGAATGCTCATAAAGTTTCAATAGCTATTGATGTTGAGGATACAAAGAAACTTGGAGTATTAGAAATTAATGAAACAGATACAGAAATAGATATAATTGAAAGATATGCAAGAGAAAAGAAAATTGGTAAAGAATTATTGGACATCGGACTGAAAATTTTTAATGAAGGAAATTCATAATTGGTTGACTCTATATTTTTATCTTTGTATATTTTACTACAAACAAATGAAAAGCACACATGAATATTAAGATTCAAAATGTCCAAGGTGCTTCAGAGGTAAATAGTACATTTGTTAAAGATCATTTATTTGTTTTATTTAAGAGATTTGTAGAGAGTAGTGATCGTTTAGGTATATCAAAAGATGGTGTAAAGATTGATTTGCAGAAAAGAGAGGCTGAAATTGAGGAATCTGAAGATACCATTTCTGCTCAATTGGACGAAGTCGAAAAGGACAATTCAATACCTTCTGTTTGGGCACTTGAAGATGACGATCCTGACTTTCCTGTATTTCGTCCATTTACCACAGATGAAACTGGTACGGATTACCAAAAGGCGTTAGTTTCGCCTGGTTTAGATATAATTGTGCTTAGAACAGAGTTCACTGAGCAAGTAAGAACTCTGAAAATTCGTATTTATGGTCAAGTTTTAGAAAAACAGGGCACTTTACGAGAATTACAGCAATATATAATCAATGAATTTGAGTATCCTCAAAATAGAAAAGAATTATTAGCTAAATTAAAAGAATTTGAATCAGATAAAGCAGCAATTGACAGTTTTATGATAGAAGTACCAGCTCATAAAGAGCACGTAATTTTAGGTATTTTCTTTGAATAGCTTGAGGATTATATGGATAGCGTTAAGCTTACACTCCGTAAAAAGGAGCGTGGCCCCTACCCGCCTACTGTAATAGATACAATTACAAATGCTAAATTTGTAGTAGATGGACATAACTGGATTGAAGTTTCTGTTGAGTCAACCTTTGCAGAAGCTCTTGAGATTTATGAACAGGCTACTAAAGGCAAACTTCAACTCGTTCTTAAACCACAAAAAGAATTACCTGCTAGACAATGGGAAGTTCAAAGCTCAAATTTAAAAGATAAATACATTGTTAGGCTTTGGGATAATAGTTGGACTTGCGATTGTTTAGGCTATCAGTTTAGACATAAAGATTGTAGGCATATAGAAGAAGTAAAACTAAAAATCCAAATAGGAGGTTGATATGGGATTAACAGAAATTCAAGCTGCCATGGACGCAAATGCAGGTTCCAATAAAGCGGAAACTGGATTTTGGTCAGTTAATGTTCGTCTTAATTTAGCAGATGAAAAAGAAGCTCTTATTGCTAAAAAAATTAGAGCTTTAATAAAGTCAACAGGTCTTGGGGGTGGTCCTTTGGCTATTGAATTGCTAGATGAAATTCTTAAGCAGATCGAAGTTCCAGTAGAAGAAGCTTAAAAATGGTAGACCTTAAACTTAAAGGTTCTAATCCTTCACCAAAAAAGGATAAACTAGTGATTAGACGAAATTTAATCACTTTGGCCCTCTTTTTATTGGCGATTTCTTTAGGATTAAACTTTTATCTTTTGTATAGAGTAGATTACTACGAGGTAAAGATAAATAAGATATATCTATCTAACGAGTCTTTACTTCGTATTGGGGATGAGTTATATCAAATGCGTGAGCGTTTGAGAATGCCATCTAAAGTGATGGAAAAGTTATTACCAGAAATCATTTATTTTGAAAGCAAAGATAACTATCTAGCAACAGGAGACAATGGACGATCGCATGGAGCAGGGCAAATACAAATGCCTACTGCTAAAGGTACAATGGATTCACGGTATTTGACTATAGAAGATTTGTATAATCCTTACGTGAATCCATTTTTAGCGTCAGAACATTTAGAGGTATTGTTTTCTAAATATCGTGATGTTCGTAAGACACTCTCGGCTTACAACGGTGGACTTAGAAAAGATACTACGGGTAGTCTTTATATCTCAAATCCTATCTATGTAGACACCATACAAAAGGGCATTAAAAGGTAGATAAAATATGTCACATCCCTCTGTTTTGTTTTTGAAACATAGGTTCGAGACAGGTGCAATTGATGTAAACTTCTACAATGACCACATTTTTCCAGCTGTTAAACAAGGATTAATAAAAGATATAACCCCTAAAGATGGAGCATTTTCAAACGATTTTACCATAAGAGTGTGGGCAAAAGTAGAGTTTCCTGATGGATCTATGTTTTGGTTGACTATTCGCGAAAATACTGTTAAGCTAGACCCAAGAAAACCAGAATATCATGTAACTGTAGAAAGAGCAACAACATGAAGATATCATTGAATCACTCTAAATTAGCAGAAATAAGGAAAATGTTAAAGGATTCAAAACATAAACAAGAAGACATTGATATACTTATGGATTACCGCGATTCTGTTTTCGTGGAATCTGTTACTGTCAAAGTGCGTGGTACGGATACCGCATTTATTCTCCCTTTTACGGCACTCTTTATAGATAAGAATGCTAAATCAGGAAAAGATGAAGAATATGAATATGAGAATAGAGAATGATAATAGCAATAGATTTCGACAACACATTAGTAGATACAGATGCACTCATTTTAGATTATCTTAAAAAGACATATATAGAACATAAATTTTTAGATGAAAGATTAGGTTGGGATTATCTTACATATTTTGTTAATCCTCCTAGTAGTCCTTCTTCTGAAAATTTAACGAATATAATTTGGAATACAAATTATAATTCGATTTTTCATCCTAGAAAATACGAATTAAGACCTTTTGTTCGTATATTTTTAACACAGGTACTTAAGATTCCAGATGTTCAACTTATTCTTGCTACTCAAAATCCTAATCCTCAAATGGTGATGGATGCTTTAGAATCACTTAAAATTCTTAGATACTTTTCATCTTTGCAATTTTGTATTAAAGATAAAGATAGTGTGAGTGCAGATTATTTAGTAGATGATTGGCCTAAGATAAGTAATAAAAGAAATTGTAAGCAGGTGTTATGGATAATGCCTAGCTGGGCAAGAAACAAAGAGATGTTAATACCAAAATGGTGGAAACCTGTAGATTCTTTAGAAGAAGCATTAGAAATTATTGAGGAAGAAAACAATGGCTAAAGATAGGGTAAGATTGTTTTTAAAAGAGTATAGAGATTTAACATCTTTTATGTATTATGACCATTCTTTAGATGAGGTATATATTAATAGAATTACAGAGTTTGCTGCAAAATGTGAATTAGCAACACCAGAAGAAAAAGAAAAATTATTAACTGAAACAGCATTTAAATGGTTTAAAGCAGTTCAAAAAGTAAATAAAGAGGATACTGATTCTATTTATTTAGGTAGAGAATTAAAGCTTTGCCTTACTTACGTTTTAGGTATTGAGGGAGCAAATAACAAATTCTTTGAAATAGCAGAACAAGAAAATCTCAAGATACCAAAAATAGTACCGAAAGCTACAGATGCTGACTAAAGAGTTTCTTGTTTCCTCAAGTGGAGATGGTATCATTCTTACAACGCAGTTTAGTCTATCTGCTAGTGCAAATGCGGGTATGGAAGCTACAATCAATCTTTTAGATTGGGCAATTACATCTTCTAATGCAGAATCTGAGTTAATGTCAGATCATGAGTTATTTGTAAAGGTAGAATCAAAAGATACATTCTTCAATAAATTAAAGAAATGTGGTTTTACACTAAAAGAAGGTCGAAAGCTTAGACTTCCTCTTAAAGAGACTCCACATCCCGAATCAATTGTTCTTAACGAAAGGCCTAAAAACTGCTATATTACTCTAAAGAAAACAGATTTGTCAAGGTTAGCTCAGGGCAAACCCTTTAAGGGTTTTGAAACTGTCCTGAGCTATCCTTTTTTATCTGTAGAACAAACAATCAATAGAACTTTAAAGACTATCTCGACTAAGACATCTTCAGCCTTTTCCTTAGTGGATTTTACTTCAAGAGTAGAAGAAGTAAATAGAATTCTTTGTAAACTTCCACAAGATTTTAAAGGCGTAGATAGATTAGATTTTATTAAAACTAGAAGAACTATTCAGGTTAATCAGCTTTATATAGAATTATATGAAAAGTATCCGGATTGCCATACAGGACAGATAGTAAGTTTAGATAGTGGAGATTGGACAATAGTAGATGGGCATAGATTATACGATTTAGTCTATAAGTTTGGAACTAAGAACTCGAAAGTAGTGCATAGATATAATGGCAACTTGGTCTTTAAAGGATTTAGAGGAGATTATATCTTTATGATAGATGAGCAAATTCTTAATTCTGATAATGCTGAAATCAGAATTAGAGTAAAACCTCTAAATTCACTGTTCAGTACAACACAACCACACTAAGACAATCAGTTTACTACAACAGACAATGACCAGCACAGTATCAAGTCTTTCAAGTGATACCAACATACCAATTGAAAAAATAAAACTCAAGGT
>Ga0315291_10004369_pt1 | contig 18021 bp, 16 predicted proteins | sample YL17G12_20_MG_FD_203070 | JGI IMG/M metagenome (GOLD analysis project Ga0315291, IMG submission 203070) | Sediment microbial communities from Yellowstone Lake, YNP, Wyoming, USA - YL17G12_20 | ecosystem: Environmental > Aquatic > Freshwater > Lake > Sediment | place: USA: Wyoming | collected...
GGAAAAAGAACCGAACAATGTGCCGGCATCAGCCTTGGCCTTGGAGGGATACCAGCGCTATTACAGCATCACCCAGGACGGCTGGATCATCGCCAAGCATCTGGCCGCGATCCAGCAGTATCTGCAGGTGAACCCGGAGGATGAAAAGGCGAGGGCGCAACTGCGGCAAATCTTGAATAGCTTTAAGGAAGTGGCACCGGGAATTTACGAGCAGCGCTAGCGAAGATGGTGCCACGAAGATGGTGCCAGGCACTGACTTATGACTTATGGGCTCGATTAAAGTTCGGGTGGAAAGATTCTCCGGCCCGGCACCGGCGGGGCCGCGGTGTAGCTTTCCTGCAAATGGATCACGCCTTGCCGGCGGCCGGATTGGTCTTCTTCGCCCGTGAAAACGCCCTTGACCTGGTAGGCCACCGGCGCCAGGGTAAACACCGAAGCCGCTATTTTCATGCCCGGCCGCAGTTGGCTCAGGGGATGGTCATCGTTCCGGGGCAGGACAAAGGCCAAGTCGTTCGCGCTGCGGGCATGGAGGTCCAGGCACGGCACCGCCACCGGTGTGCCATCCTCCTCCACAAAGCCCAGGTGCTTCAGCGCCAGCCTTCGGTTGAATTTTTCCAGCACCGGCCCCGGCATCACCGCCGGACCGTGGCCGCCATGGCCGTCGGCCCGGACCGGCTCCCGCAGCAGGTTGTAGAACATGGCCGCGGCCAGACCCAGCGGCACCGGCCCGCGCGCTTCCCGCACCCGGATCACCCCCACCTCCCCGGCCCCGGTGTAGGCGTTGTAGCGGAACATGGCCTTGCGGTTGAAATAATCCAGAAAAGGCCCCTGGCGCACGAACTCCGCGAACTCGCCGACCACGATCCACGAATAGAGGCCCGGGCCGATCACGTTGATGGTAATGCGGCCGTTGGCCAGCAGGTTCCGCGCCGTCTTCCAGATCATCATCCGCACGAAGATCAGGGTGTTTTCGTCGGCCAGGCTGGTCGAGAGCAGCGGCACCACGTTGGGGATGCCCTCGTTGCTCTTCGTGGCCGCGAACTTGGGGAACCCGTCGCCCCGGAGCGCTTTTTGCGCCGGCTGGGGCAGGCGGTCAAAACGGGCGAGCGGCATCAGCCCTCTCCCCGACCCAGGGCATGCGCCTCGCGGGAAATAATCTCCTCCTGGATCTCCTGACCCAGGGTGGTGAAGTAAGCGTTGTAGCCGGTGACCCGAACCAGCAGGTTGTGAAAGCTTTCCGGTTCTTTCTGCGCCTGGCGTAAAAGCTCGGGCGAGACCAGGTTCACCTGCAGGGCCGAGCCGCCCTTTTCCGCGTAGCCTTGGAGGAAGGCCTTGAGCTTGCTCCGGCCGGCCGGGGTGCGGAGCAGGGCCGGGTTGAAGCTGATGGTGTGGGAAGCGCCGTTAGGCACGGTGGAAAGGTCCAGGTTCGCGACCGAGAGCGCCACCGCGGTGGGACCGCGGCGGTCGGTCCCGGTCACCGGGCAGACCCCGTTGGAAAGATAGGTGCCTCTAGGCCGGCCGTCCGGCGTGGCGCTCAGGCTGTTGGCATACAATATCCAATAGTTCCAGGACAGGTAGCCGGCCCGGAAGCGCCGGCCGGTCGCCGGCGAGACCCGGCGGAAGACCTCCCGGCTGAAGTGAGCGTTCAGGCGACGGGCGATCGCGTCCGCCTCCGGGTCGTCGTTCCCGTATTTGGGCGCCTTGTGCACCAGCTTCTGGCGCAGGACTTCCTGGTCTTTGAAGTTGCGGCGCAGCGCCTGGTTAAGCTCGCGCATGGAGACGCTCTCGGTATCGAAAACCAGCTTCTTGACCGCGGCCAGCGAGTCCACCGCGGTGGCCAGGGCCACGCCCTCGACCGTGATGAAGTTATGCCACGGCCCCCCGGCCGAGACGTCCTTGCCCTTCTCCGCGCAGCCGTCCACCAGGGCCGATAGATAGGGGGTCGGCTCGAAGCGGGCACGAATGGCATCCGCCTCGCCCGCGCTCTTCAGGATCCGGTCCATCAGCGCGTCGAGCTGGGTCTCGAAGGCTCGATAAAACTCTTCAAAGCTCGAGAAGCGCTCCGGGTTGCCGGTGCGAGCGCCCAGCCGCCACTTCCAACGCAGGTCGCGGCCGTTGCCCATGACCAACTCCACCGCCTTGGCCAGGTTGAGGTTCACGTCCACCGTGCCCGAGCGGTCGTTGCCCTGGAGCGTGTTCTCCAGGCACCCGACCGGCGCGTAATTCCAGAGCTGGTCTTGCGGCAGACCGGCCCACTTGAGCGCCGCCATGGAGGTCTCGTCGAAATTGAGCAGGAAAGGCGCGCCCTGGGCCTTGGCCAAAAGCTCCACGATCCGATTGAGTAGGTCGTCCGGCGTGCCGCGGTGCAGCCGGATATTCGGCTTCGGCTCCAGCAGGTTCATGTCCTCGATCACGTCCAAAAACAGCCGGGTCAGCTCGTTGCTCGCGTCCTTCCCCTCCGGCCCGATCCCGCCCAGCGTGATCAACTGCCCGAAGCCGGAATTGATCCCCTGGTTCGGACCGACCCGGCCCATGAAGTCGTAGGCATAATTGTGCTTGATGAAGTAGCACTGCAAAAGCTCGCGCGCCTGCTCGCGGTCAAGCCGGCCCGACTCGAGATCGCGCCGAAAATAGGGATACAGGTATTGATCCACCCGTCCCGGCGACAGCCCCGGGCCCGGGTAGCTCTCCGCCGCCATCACCAGCATGTGCGTGAGCCACAGCGACTGCACCGCCTCGGCAAAGCTCTCGGCCGGCTGCCAGGGCACCTTGCGACAGCGGCCGGCAATGGCCTGGAGCTCTTTTTTCCGCTCCGGGTCCGACTCGGCTGCGAGAAGCCGCTCGGCTTCCGCGGCATAGCGCTCGGCGAAAAGCCCGGCCGCCTCGCCGGCAATGATCAGCGCGCGCAAGAACTCCGCATGCTCGGCCGAAGCGCCGGCTTGCAGGGCCTTGAACTCCGCGACCAGGCCGGCGAAGCCGCGCTCGATCACCTTGGCGTAGTTGGGGATCAGGTGGCCGGGGACCGCGCCGCAGTTGCCGATCCCGAAAAAGTTGAGCCGCAAGTTGGACCAGCGCCACTTCTTTTCCGCCCGCTGCCATTCTTCCCGCTCCCGGGGAGTCAGGGTCTTGGAAAGAGCGGTGTTAAAGTAGGAGCCGACGATCAGCTCGCCCGCCAGGATTTTAACCGGGAGATATTTTTTCAACACTTGCTGGAAGAAAATCGCGCGCCGCACCGCGAGCGGCTCCTGCCAGAAGCCTTCGGGCAATTCCACCGGGGTGGCGGTGGCGAGCATCGTGTCTTGGAAGGCATTGCTGAAGAGAAAAACTTCGGGCGCCACTCCCCAGTGGTGGGGGGAGAAGAGGATATCGTGGGGGTCGCCGGTGCTGAAGGCCAGGACTTCGTTGCGGAAATAGTCGCGCTGGCGGAAGGAAAAATATTCTTCGCGGAGCCGCTTCACCCGGGAAGAGAGCTTGTCCGAGGGCGACCAGATGTTATCTTCGATTTTCCGTGCGATTCCGGTTGCCATCTCTCTGGTCCTCCTGTGGTCCGGATACTTTAACTATACTCTATGCCTCCGGGCAGTGCAACGGCCAGCAAAGCTTGCCCAGGACCGCGCGCTTCCTGGCCCCGGTGGCGCCGGGCAGGTTGCCGGGCCGGCCATGCCAGCTTTCATAGGCCAGGACGGCAAAGGCGATCGCCTCCTTGGCATCGGCCGGGACTCCCAGGGCGTCAATGGGAATCACCGTCGCCGGCGCAAAGAGCTCGGAGAGCTTCTGCATCACCGCCCGATTGTTCACCCCGCCGCCGGACACGATCACCTCGTCCGCCGCGAATTCCGCAGCATAGAATTGGCGATAATGGCGGTAAACCGAGTGCGCGGTCAGAGCCGCGGCGGTGGCGATCAAGTTGAGCCAGGCTCGGCGCGAGCGGGGTCGCTTCCGGGCGATGATCCGATCCACGAACCCGGTTCCGAATTCTTCCCGGCCGGTGGACTTGGGCGGCGGCTTCCGGAAAAAGGGGTGGCGCAGAAGCTCGGCCAGCAGCTCCGGGTTAACCTTGCCCTGCTCGGCGTAACGGCCGCGCCGGTCAAAGCGCTCGCGGCCCTGGCTCATGCGGCGGCTAAGCTCGTCGCTGACCATGTTACCGGGCCCGGAATCGGAAGCGACCACGCCGGAGACCTCCCGGCAGCCGGCCGGAAGCAGGGTGAGGTTGGCGATGCCGCCGAGGTTGAGGAGGATGCGGTTGCTGCGGGGGTGGCGGAAGAGGAGGAAGTCCACGTAGGGGACAAGGGGCGCGCCCTGTCCGCCGGCGGCGATGTCGGCCGGCCGGAAGTCGCTGAGCACCGGGATTCCGGTCCTGGCGGCGATGATTGCCGGCTCCGCCACCTGCAAAGTGGCGCGGATGCGGTGCCGGCCCATGGGTTGGGGATGGGGAAGGTGGTGCAGGGTCTGGCCGTGTGAGCCGATCAGGCTGATCCTTGCGGGCTTAAGCCTGGCCCGGCCGATCACTTCGAGCACGGCCTCGGCAAAAAGCTCGCCCAGGTAAAAGTTGAGCCGGGCCACCTGGTCCACGGTGCCGGTCTTGGGCGAAGAGGCCCGGCGGATCAATGCGAGCGTCGGCTTCGAGTAAGGGATGGTCTGAAAGGCGAGCAACTTGACGCGCAGGGCTTTTTGGCCTTGGATGTCCACCAGGGCGGCGTCAATCCCGTCGTGGGAGGTCCCGGCCATCAGGCCTACGATCTTCATTTTCGGCGGCGGCGCAGCGCCAGGAACTCCTCGCGCATCTTTTGCCGCAGCCGGGGATTGCGCAGCACCTCGACGCCGGTGAGCGCCAAGGCCTGGACCGCCAGCAACATGGTCTCCATCCCGGCATCGCTGCCCGCGGCCAGGACAAAGCCGGGCGAGTGGCAGGCGGCATCGTTGCCGGGGATGGCCAGGGTGGGATGCAAGGTGGGGGCGCGGGAGGAAACATTTCCCACGTCGGTGCTTCCCATCTCCTTGTCTTCAGGGCCTTGCTGGATCGGAATATTCAGTTGCTGAAGCGCCCGGGTAAAGGTCTCTCCCAGCGCCCGGTTGGGCACAAAAGGTTCGTAAGCATCCTTGTCGAAGACCTTGGCCCGCAGCCTGGACCCGGTGGCCTGGGCGGCCCCTTGCGCGCAGGCCCGGATGCGGCGGGTCAGCGCCCGGGTCTCGGCCATGGTCATGCCCCGCGCTAAAAAGCGGGCCGCGGCCCGCTCCGGGATGATGTTGGGCGCTACTCCGCCCTCGGTGATGATCCCGTGCACGCGCGCCCGCTCGGGCAGGTGCTGGCGCAACGCGTTGACCGCGTTGAAGGTCTGGATCACGGCTTCGAGCGCGTTGATGCCCCGGTGCGGCTCGGCCGCGGCGTGGGCCGCCTGCCCGAAAAAAGTAAGCTCCATCTCGATCAGGCCCAGGGAGTGCTTGTAGATCTCGGTCAGGCTCGCCGGGTGCGCGAGCAGCGCGGCGTCGAGCCGATCAAAGACCCCGGCCCGGGCCAGCCGCACCTTGCCGCCCCCGGTCTCTTCGGCCGGGCAGCCGATCACCATCACCGTGCCCGGCGTATTCGGCAGCGCCCGGCGCAGGACCGCGGCCGCGCCGGCGCTGCCGGCGGCGATCAGGTTGTGGCCGCAGGCGTGGCCCAGGCCGGGCAGAGCGTCCATCTCGGCCAGGAAGGCAACCGCGGGCGAAGCGCTTTTCCGGCGCCAAGAGGCGCGGAAGGCGGTGGGCAGGCGGGCGAGGCCGGTCTCGATGGTGAAGCCTTCGCCTTGCAGAAATTCTTTGAGCCAGGCGCTGGCCTGCCGCTCGGCAAAAGCCGGCTCGGGATAAGCGTGGATATTCCGGGCGAGCGCAATCAACTGCGGCGAAAGCTCGGAAGTCGCCTGGCGCACTTTCTTTTCGATCCCGGCATTGTCCTTGCCGGCTTGCAGTAGTTTGTCCATGCGTGGGGAAAGGGTGAATTCCCTGATTCGCGGTTAAGAGGTAGGGGCACGGCATGCCGTGCCCCTACGAGGGACAAATAACGATGCCTCCGCCTTCACCCGAAGGGGCCATGCAATCTTAGGCAGATCTATGGCAATCATTCCTTAACCGGGAATCAGGGAATTGACTTGTCCGTTATCTTATAACATAATTCTGGAGAGGGGAAGCTCTAGTCTCATGGCGCAGGGAAAAATTGTCGAGGGTAAAGATATCCGCGAGGCGGTGCGGGTCACGGCGGACGTGTGCGTGATCGGCTCCGGCGCCGGGGGGGCGGTGATGGCCAAGGAGTTGGCCGAGCGCGGGGCCGCGGTGGTGGTGCTGGAAGAAGGCGGGGCCTATTTCCGGGAGAGCTTCACCGGCGTGATCAAGGAGAGCATGGCCAAGCTTTACCGGAACCTGGGGGTGGACGCCACCGCGGGGGTGCCGAGCGTGCTCGTGCCCACGGGCAAGTGCCTGGGCGGGACCACGGTGATCAACATGGGCACCTGTTTCCGGGTACCGGAGGCAATGCTGCAGGATTGGCAGGACCAGGAGCTTCAGGGGTATCGGGCCGAGGATCTAGCGCCCTATTACGATCGGGTGGAAAAGATCATCCAGGTGCAAGAGGTGAAGCCGGAGATCATGGGCAAAAACGGCGAGATCATCGCCGAGGGCGCCCGCCGGCTGGGACTGCACCCGAAACCCATCCGGCGCAACGTCTCGGATGCCTGCAAGGGCTGCGGCAACTGCTCCTACGGCTGCCTGGAAGACGCCAAGCAGGCCATGACCCTCAACTACATTCCCCTCGCGCTCCAAGCCGGCGCCACCTTTTATTGCGATACCCGGGCCGAGGTGATCGTGCATGACGAACATCGCCTCTCGGGCGTGGCGGCCAAGATTTATGACCGGCAGACCGGCGCCTTCCGCCAGCACGCGGAAATTGCCGCGGACGTGGTGGTGCTGGCGGCCGGGGCGCTGAACAGTCCGGCGCTCCTGCTCAAGAACCATCTGGCCAACCGCTCCGGCCAGGTGGGCCGCAACCTCAAGCTGCACCTGTGCACGCGGGTGCTGGGAATTTTCGAGGAAGTCATAGACGGCCACCACGGGGTCTGTCAGAGCCTTTACATTGATGATTACCTGGACCAGGGGATCATGCTGGAGGCCACCTTCACCGGGCCGAGTTCGCAGTTGGCCGCCCTGCCGGGGTTCGGGCAGGAGCTCTGGGACCTGGTCCATGACTTCCGGCACATGGCCTCGCTGGGGGTGATGGTGTCCGACACTTCTTCCGGCCGGGTGCGGGCCGACGGCCACGGCAACCCGATCCTGACCTACACCGTGAACCAGGAAGACACCGACGTAATCAAGAAGGCCACGATGATCTCGGCCCGGATCCTGTTCGCGGCCGGGGCGAAAAAGGTGATTTTCACCGGCTACGGCGAGCCGGTGCTGAATTCGGTGGCCGAGGTCGAGCGGATGCAGGATCGGAAATTCCGGGCCGCGGATTTTATGCTGATGGCCTTCCATCCCATGGGCACCTGCCGGATGGGCGCGCACCGCAAGAACTCGGTGGTGGATGCCAACCTGGAGAGCCACGACTTCCGCAACCTCTTTATCGCCGATGCCTCGGTCTTCCCCACCTCGCTGGGGGTCAACCCCCAAGAGACGATCATGGCTTTCGCCACCAAGTGCGCCGATTACATCGCCGGCCACGTGCTCTAGTTTGTCCCGCGAGCCGCCGGCCAGGAAGTCCGCCGGGAACGTGCCGGCTCATGAAGAAAAAGCTCCTTGACCCAATCCGCGGGATCTATGCGATCGTGGATCCTCTGGGCCGGCCCGAGCGTTCGCCCGTGGCCCTGGCCCGTTCCGCGCTCCAAGCCGGCGCCCGGGTGCTGCAGCTTCGCGCCAAGGACTTATCCACCCGGGAGCGAGTGGATCTGGCCCGAGAAATCTCCGAGCTCTGCCGCGGGCATAAGGTCTTGTTTATCGTTAATGATCGGCTGGACGTGGCCCTGGCCGCGGAGGCGGATGGGGTTCACCTGGGCCAGGATGATCTTCCCTTGCCAGCGGCGCGGCGGGTGGCGGGAGACCGCTTGCTCATCGGCGTCTCCAGCCACTCGGTGGCAGAAGCGATGCAAGCGGAGAAGGAGGGCGCGGATTACCTCGGCTTCGGCGCCCTGTATGCCACGACCAGCAAAGATAAGGTAACGCGGCCCCAGGGGCCGGCACGGCTGGCACAAGTAGTGAGGGCGATCCGGATCCCGGTGATCGCGATCGGCGGGATCACCCTGGAGAAGTTGGAGGAAATTCACGCGGCCGGGGCAGCGGGAGCGGCCGTGATCGGAGCCTGGGTCAAGACCGAAGAGCCGGAAGCGGCCCTTCGCGCGATGGTTCATGCGTGGCAAAAAATTGACAAGCGGAACCATCCAGCTTAATTATTGTCAAATTTTCCTAAATCCTTTTCCGGTTAAGGAATAGCGGGGTAGGGGCGCGATTAATCGCGCCCCTACTTCCCATTTTCATGGTTTCTGAGTGCTACTGGCGGCGTAAACGACGGTGATGAGATTAAAGAAGGGGACTATCAGGTGGCTTGCGGCCGCGATGCTGGCCGGGTGGCTGGCCGGCAGCGCGGCCTGGGCCGGGAATGAGAATCTCGAGCGCTGCGGCCAGTGCCATGAGTATGCCTGGCGCACTTTTCGCCAGGATCTGCATGGCGCGGCGGCGCTCGCGGGCGACCGGGCCGAGCCGCTGGCCGAGCGGATTGCGAATGCGGCCGGGAAAGAATGAATCAGACGCTGAAAAAAAGTAGGGGCATGGCAGGCCATGCCCCTACCTCCGATTGATGGTCGCGATTAGTTTTACTCTTCGAGCAGCTCGATCAAGACCCCGTTAAAGCCCTTGGGGTGCAGGAAGGCGACCTTGTGCCCGCCGGCCCCGATGCGCGGCTCCTGGTCAATCACCGGCGCGCCCTTGGCCTTCATCTCTTCCAGAGCCTTCTTGATGTTATCCACCTGGAAGCAGATGTGATGGATGCCCTCGCCCCGCTTGTCCAGGAATTTGCCGATGGCGCTGTCCGGCGAAGTCGGCTCTAAAAGCTCCACCTTGCTCTCCCCCACCTTGAACATGGCCACCCGCACCTTCTGCTCCGCCACCTCCTCCTCGCCAACCTTCTTCAGCCCCAGCACCGACCCCCACAGTCCCTCCGACTGGGTCAGGCTCTGCACCGCAATCCCCAGGTGATTAATCTTTCCGATCATCTTTTCATCCTCCTTGACTATTTGGGATCAATGACAACTGTAAAAATAAGATCAAGGCTGTTTCTGCGCAGGGGGCCTCCCCATTCCCGGCCCCATGGGCATATTGCTCATGTCCTGAATTTGATAACCGGCCGGCACCTGGAAGGTGCTCTCGGCAATCTTTTTGTCGAACTCCAGGTTGATCAGGTCCATGGTCGCCTTTTTCTGCTGGCTCTGGCCGGGCAAAATCACCCACCGCCGGATCACATTGTCCCCGGAGATGTAAATCAATACTTTATCTTTTGTCTGCAAGTTGCTGATTTCTTTGACCTTGCAACTCTGCCCCCGGATGGTCTCGCTCCCTTTGTCCGTAATGGTGTAGCCTTGCTGATGGGCCGCCTGATAACTGAGCCAATCCGGTTCCACCACCATCCACATAAACGGGAACATCATCCCGGCCATGCCGCTCTCTTTGGAAAATTTGATCGCGATCTTTTCCTCCAAATTTAAAATATAGGAGGCGTCCCCGGTCTGGAGCATTTCCGCCGTGGTCTTCTTCTTGCCGGCCTCCTGGCCCTCGACCTTGAGCCGGCTCTTGCCCCCCTGTTCCTGGTATTCAAAGGCCATGGCCGGCTCGCCCTCGGTCGCAATCTCCAGGCGATATGAGATCGAGCTGTGCTTCACCAGTTTCTTGGCCGCCTCGGTCTGCGCCAGCGCAGTTGCGGCCAGGCCGAAAAGCATCCCCAGACCGATTGTCATCATCTTCTTTACCATTGGCGCTATCCTTTCCCTTCAAGCTTTCAACATGGCACCGCTTTCCCAGATTTTAGCCTCAATCCAGCCGGCCGGCAATCAGGTCCGCAAGAGGGATGACTTCGAGCCTTTTCCCGCCGGCGCGGGAGAGCGAGGCCTGGCAGTAAGGGCAAGCCGTCACCAGTGCCTGCGCCCCGCTGGCCCGCGCCTCTCGAATCCGCTCGCGCGAGGCGAAGCGCCAAAGCTCGGGCGCGACCTCCAAGGCAAAACTCCCGCCGCCGCAGCAGTAAGCCGACTCGCCCGACCGCTCCATCTCCCGAAGCTCAAGGCCAGGGACTTGCTCCAGCACCTGGCGCAGGACTTCGCCCCGCTCGAGATAGCGGGTCAGGTGGCAGGGGTCGTGCAGGGAGACCGAGAGCTCAGGTCCGGTTTCAGCCAGGCCGATCCTGCCCTCTTCCAGCAACTCTACGATCCATTCGCTCAAGTGGATGACCTCCGGCTTGAGCTCGCCGGCTTCCAGGTAGTCGTTGACCAGGGTGGAAGTGCAGTGCGGGCAGAGCGTGATGATCCGCTCGGCTCCGGCGGCGTTCAGCCGTGCGATGGTCTTTTCTGCCAGGCGGATAAAAAGCTCCGGGTCGCCCAGCTCCAGAGCCGGGTTGCCGCAGCAAGGCTCGTCCTCCAAAACCGAAACCTTCGCCCCGGCCCGGTGCACGATTTTCAGCACCCCATCCAAAGCACTCTTGCCCAGCTTGAACCTGCACCCTAAAAAGAGCAAAGCTTCTACCTCGTTCGATTCCGCCGCCAATGTTAAGTTCGGGGCCTGACCCCATGTTAAGTTCCAAGGATTGCCCTTGGTGCGAAGGTTTTCCAGAACCCGGTGATGGGCGGCGTTGGCATAGACCCCGTGGCTCACCAGCCAGGCGCGCAGGTCGCGGATGAATTGAATCGTTTCGAACCCGGGCGGGCACATGGTGGCACAGGCATGGCAGAGCGTGCAGTGCATGGCGACCTTTGCCGCCTCCAGCGTGGGCGCGACCTTGCCCTCCAGCACGCCCTGGGCCATGTAGCCTTTGCCCCCGCCGGAAAAGGCAAAGAAGCCCTGGTGGTGGAACGAGGGGCAGACCATGAGCTCGGGCCGGTCGCGGACCGTGGTGCAGGCCCGGCAGCGGTTGCAGGTGTAGAGGTAGGTGGCGTAGTCGGCGTCGCGGCTGAGCGGCATCGTTAAAACCCTCCTTGGGGGTCAGGTCTTGATATTTCACATTTCACTTATGCAGAATAGTAAAGTTTAAAGTAAAGTTCTGACCCCATTAGAACCTTCCATACATGGAGAGGCTCATCCCCGGGTTGAGGATGTTCTCCGGGTCGAGCGCGCGCTTGATGGCCTTGAGCACCTGCGCCTGCCCGCCGGTCTTCTTCAGCACCGCGCCGGGCGGGTGGCCGTAATCGTAGCGGACCGGGATCGCGCCGTAGCGGCGGAAGGCCTGCTCCAGGTATTTCTGGCGGGTAGCGGCGGCCCGCTCGATTTCTTTGGGGGAAGACTCGGGCGAGACAAAGGTGGTCATGCGCAGGAATACGGACCGGCACTGGTCCAGGCTGTGGCTGTAATAGGAGAGCGCGAGCCGGAGCGGCGACTTGCGGAGAAAGCGCAGGCCCCAATGTTCCAGGCCGGCCACCCGGTTGGGGTCGGCAATGACCATGGGCATGAGCGGGAAGCCTTCGCCGAACCCGCCCATGAACTGGTTGGTGGGCTGGTGGTCGCGGTAGTGGTCGGCAAAGAACTTCCAGGCGCCGGGCCATTTTTCCCGGCACTCCTCGGTGTAAATCCTGCCGCCTAATTCTTCGGTGATGCGCTTGGCCGCCTGCTCCCCGGCCGCGATCACCTCGCGGTAGCCGGACATGCTCGGCACCACCAGGATGTAAGGCCGCTCGTCCGGCTTGGTCCAGGGGTCGTAGAGCAGGATCTCGGCCGGCGCGCCCCGGCCGTAGCGGCCGAGGTGGTCAATGATGGTGTAGAGGGCCCAGTGCCAGGCGCAGATGTGCTGGACCAGGTTGGCGCGGGAGAGCCGCTTCATGTATTCCAGGGCCTGGGCATAGCTCTCAAAGGCGGAGACCGGCAGGGTCTGGGCCTCGTTCATCTGGTAGACGCGCACCGCGCCCTTGGTCACCACCCCCAGCGTGCCGCCGGCATCCAGGAAAAGGTTCTTGACGTTGGGGAAGGTATTGGAGGGATAGTGCCAGCCCAGGGCGGGATAGACGTGGCTAAAAGCCTTGGACCCGGTCTGGAACACCGTGCCGTCGGCCAGCACCACCTCCAAGCCGAGGATGTCGTCCATGATCCCGCTGGAGCGGTGGCTGTTGGCCGCGGTCATCAGGTAGTTGCCCAGGACCGAGATCCCGGGCGGGAACGAGCCCATGGCCAGGCGCAGGTTCTCTTTCTGCAAGGCTTTTGCCAGTTGGCCGATGCTCACCCCGATCTCCACCACCGCGTAAGCGCCGCCGACGTTGATTTCCAGAATTTTGTTGAGCGCCAGGGTATCGAGCACGATGCCGCCGAACCAGGGATAAGTCGAAGGCTCCTGGGTGCCGCTGGCCACGGGCGTGACCGGAATCCGGCGCTTACGGGCCAGGAGCAAAACCTTTTGGATGTCCGCCAGGTTCCGCGGCCTGACCACGAAATCCGGCATGGCCTTGGGCAGGACCATGCTGGTGCCGGAATAGCCGTAGCGGATGGCGGGATTGGCCGTGGCCCGTTCAGACCCCACGATCCGCTGCAGCGCCCGCAAGACCCGGGCGCGCTCCGCCTCGGAAAACTTGATTCGCTTGCTAATCATTTCCTCCCCCGGCAGGGGCATGGCATGCCATGCCCCTACACAACCGCTCGATGAATTCCAGGCAAACGCTGATGGTAGGATCATCCTCTTCCAGTCCTAACAGGTGCACGTCCACCTCGCTGACGTCGAACCCGGCCAGTCGGAACTGCCTCGCCCGAACCCGGCTCCCGATCTCCTGGGCGATGGCCAGGATCTCCTCCGCTTCCAGACCCACCCGGTCCAGGAAACGCACGGCCGGGATTCCGGCGCAAGCGCCCACGTCGGCATCGAGCGAGACATAGACCCAGGGCGTCCGGGCGGCATCGAGCCGCTGTTTTAAACGGGCCAGGGGCGCAGGCGAGCGCACCTGTGATTTGGTAATAAAGGTTACACCTCGGTCGGCCCAGGACAGATAGGCCCGGGCCAGTGCATCTTGCCTACTGGACGCGCGACCGGGATAGTCGGAGACCCCCACCAGGACCAGGTTTTGCGGAAGCACGGTCCCTTCCTCCAGCAGGTAATGGAGGAAGCTTCCGCAGTGAAAGGTGTCAGGGGCAGGGTAAGGATCCTGGGCCGAGGGTTGGCGAAGATGAGTCGGCAAGCCGTCGAAGTGAGCATCGAGCACGAGGAAGCTCACGGATTCGGGCCCGTAGCGCTCGGCCACCGCCCGCATGGCGCCGCCGGCCAGGGAGTGATCCACCGCGATCAGACCCGGGACTTGTGGCAGGATTTTCCGGGTGATCCAGTTGCAGCAATCGTCGGCCACGGCCCGGCACCGGTTCTCATCCAGAAAAACCCGGAAGTGGCGGGGAGCGAGGAATTCAGCCCATTCCGGTCCGGGTCGAGGAGTCAGCCAGCCCGGAAGATCGAGCTTGCCGGCGAGCGTGAAGGACGCCCCGTTCCCCAAGGCCAGGGCCTGAGTCAAGGCATCGTAAGGGTCCCGGGGCAGGTCGGGAGGGACCGTGCCCTGGACGAGGCCGGCGGCAAAGGCCTGCTTGAGAGCCACGCGCTCAGGATGGTCCAGCGGGTCCAGGGCCGCGCCCAGGAGCTGGATGGCCGGCGGTCTGCACAGCGAACCTTCCATTTCGTCTTTAGATCATAGGCCAGTGCTCCAGGAATATCAATGTTGCAAAAACCTGTTTGACCCCGCCTCCATTCCATGCTAATAATTTACTCAAAGGGTAATTCATGGGCGCTCAAAAAATTTTGATAGTGGACGACGACCCGGTGGTGCTGGAGGTGGTCCGCGACGCCCTGGAAGCCATCGGGTATGAGGTCCACACCTATTCCAACGCGGTGGGCACCAATGCCCAACTCTTCAAGGTCAAGCCCGACCTCCTCATCCTTGACATCAACATGCCCGGCCTGCTCCGGGGCAACCGCATCGCCCAGATCATCCGGGACCAGGGCTATTTTCAGAAGCTGAAAATCTTGTTCTATTCTTCCATTCCCGAACCGGAGCTTCGGGTCATGGCCAAGGACCACGGCGCGAACGATTACCTTACCAAGAGCCAGGACATCCGCCAACTCCAGCGCAAAGTGCAATCCCTGCTTTAGTCCCGGTCCAGCCGGCGCGACAACGCCGGCAGGAAAAGTTTTCCGGCCTTTTCCAGCCGCGGGACGTGCTTTACCTGGTCGGACCCAACCGGAGCTTCCCTACCCTGCCCGGAAGCGATAGCGGTTCTGCAACTGGTGCTCGCCGAAGAGAAGCCGCACCTCGACCCGGTATTCCCCTTCCCATTGCAGGAGCAGCTCCGGGTTCATCACCGCCCGGCTCTCGCAATCGGCCGGGAGGGTGACCATGGTGGAATCTTCGAGCGCCCGGTGGCCCACCGGGTTGGTTACGGTTAGCTCCAGCCGCGCCTCGACTTCGCGGTTGGTGTCGTTGACCGCGAACACGGTCACCGGGATGGTTTTGCCCGAAGCGTAGCGCCGCCGGTCGAGGAGGAGAAAGGCATAGACCGGGCTCATCGCCTTTTGCAGGGCGAAGTAAGAGGACTTGGGCTCGCGCCAGTAGTCAATCACCGACCACTGGATGGCGGGGTTGGAGTCCAGGAGCACGAAGGCCACGCAGCCGCCGTTGGGCCGGTATTTGAGAGAGCGGAGCCGGTCTATGTAGTAGCGGTTGAGCTCGCTCTGGTAATCCTGGGTGGCCTGGATGTAATCGGCGAGGGTGGCCGAATGCTTCGGGTTGACCCAGTATTTGATCAGCCCGGGCTGGAGGTGGTGCCGCTCGGCCAGGTGCCGGTAATCCAGCCGAGGAAATTTGTCCTCCATGAATTTGAGGCTGTTCGGGTAATTGGGGAAAGACTGGGAGCCGAACTCGGTGACCATCTGCAGCCGCTCCGGCTTTTTCCGGACCAGGTAGTTGAGCCAGGAGAGCGGGCCGAAATACCAGCCGAAATACCAGTGGCCGTCGCCGGGGTCCTGGCGGAAGAGGCCGCGCTCGCCGGAGGACCGGTGCACGTAGCGGGAGGGGTCGAGGGAGCGGACGCGCGCTTCCAGCTTCTTATCGAGCACGTCGCGGTCCCAGCTCCAGATGAAAATCGAGAAGAGCCAGCGGAGCACGGCCAGCGGTCCGATCCGCTGATGCAGGTCGAACTGGCGGATCGGCTCGTTGTGCAGGCACCAGAGGGCGAGACTGGGGTGGTTGCCGAGGAGCTGGATCATCTTTTCCGCCTGGCGGAGCGCCTGCGGCTCGATCTCTTTCGAGTAATACCACTGCAGCGGGAAGTCCTGCCAGAGGAGGATGCCTTTCTCGTCGGCCGCGCGGTAAAGCTCGGGATGGTCCACGTGGGCGTGGACGCGGAGCAGGTTCAGGTTCGCCTGGCGCGCGAGTTCCAGGTCTTTCTCGATCCGCTCGCGGTTCATCCGGGCCAGCCGCACGTCGCCGGGTGGATAGTTGTTGCCCCGCAGGTAGAGCTTCCGGCCGTTCAGGTAGCAGAGGTATTTCCGGAACTCGATGGTGCGGACGCCGAAAGCCTCTTCGAAAACCTCGGAGACGTTCCCGGTCTCCGCCTCGATTACTTCCACCCGCAGGGTGTAAAGGTTAGGTGAACCCCGGTCCCAGGTCCACCAGAGCGCATAGGAGCGCAGGTCCAAGTTATAGACGTAGGTGAAGGACCCTTCGGGTTTCATCACCTCGCGCTCCGTCGAAAAGGGTTCGCCCTCGAAATTGCGGGGCAGGAGCGAGATCTTGACCCGCAGCTTTTCGCTCTCCGCCGACTCGAGCGTCACCCGGCCCTCCAGCCGCGCGTATTCCGGGGTGAAATAGAGCGTGGCAAACTGGGCCTCGACGATCCGGGTCTTGCCGGTGGAATGGATCTCGACCGGCAGCCAGATGCCGCCGGGGTTGGCGAGCGGGTCCAGGCAGTCCCAGTGATGGAATACGCCGGTGAGCATCCGCTTGTTGGCCTTGTCTGCTTCGGCCGGGCAGTCCACCTCGACCAGGAGTTCGTTCTCCTTTTCCAGGAGACCCGTGATCTCGTAGGTGCGGGGGAAAAAGTAGCCCTCGTTCGCGCCCAGCCGGCAGCCGTTGAGGTAAGCGGTGGACCAGTAAAAGACGCCGCAGAGCTTCAGCCAGAAGCGCTTGCCGGCTTCGGGCTTGAACTTGAAGCGTTTGCGGTAAACGACTTTGCCGGTGTAATACTCGAGTTCCGGCAGCTCCTGCCAGTGCGCCGGCAACTCCTGGCTGAGCCAGGTCCCGGCCCGGTCGTATTCGCCGTCAAAGCGCTCGACCGGCTTTAACTCCCAGACGCCGGTCAGGTCCATCTCTTTCATCTCTTACTCCTCGATGCCGATGAACTTCGCCCGGTCGCCCGCGGCCAAACCTTGCGCCTCGCTGAAACCCGCGTTGACTTCCAGGACGAACCGGGCCGGGCGATCCACCGAAAGCTGGTCCAGGCTCTCCGGCCGGGCCCGGGCCACGATCCCGACGATTTCTTTTTGAGAATTGAGGAAGATCAGTTCGAGCGGAATCCAAGTGTTCTTCATCCAGAAGCGGTGAAAGCTCTCGTCGGGAAAAATGAAGAGCATGCCTGCGTCCGGGGCCAGCTCCCGGCGGAACATCAGGCCCCGCTCGCGCTGGGCCCGGGTGCGGGCCAGCTCCACCCGCACCGCGGTCTCTTGCCCGGAAGCGTTGGTCAGGATGACTAGGGGCGCGGACGCTTTCAAGGGCGAGGGCGGGGCCGGCGGCTGAGCCTGGGGTCGCGTGCAGGCGAGCAGGACCATCAGCCCGGCGAGCAGGAGGACCCCGCCGGGCCGGCGTTTATTTCCTTCGTGCATCCAACCACTCGGAAGTGAAGTTCATCACCTCCGCCTTCTCCGGTTCGTTGAACATCTCGTGAAAGAAGCCGGGCCACAGTTTCAGGGTCTTGTCCGCGGAGCCGGCTTTGTCGAAAAATTCCCGGGCGCCCTCCGGGGCCACCAGCTTATCGTCGCCCGACTGCATGACCAGGAGCGGCATCCGGAGCTCGGGCGCTCGGGCCTGGACCTCCGCAATCGCGGCCACGAACTCGGTGAACCACCGCGCGCTCACCCGGTCGTGCACCAGCGGGTCCGCGAGGTAGGCCTTGACCACGGCCGGGTCGCGGCTCACGTAGTTCGGGTCCAACTCGTTGCTCATGGTCAGGCCGGGCAGGTGTTTGGAGAAAAAGCGGCCGAGCGCGAGCTTGACCGGGTTGGCTTCAATCTTCACCTTGAAGGCGGCCGAGGAGGTGAGCAGCCCGGAAAGCTCATCGGGATGAGCGAGCGCGTAATGGGCCGCGATCAGCCCGCCCAGGCTGTGGCCAAGCAGGAAGATTTTTTTGCCGGAGAATTGCTCGGCGGCGCGGTGGCGCAAGAGGTCGAGGTCGGCGATGTAATCCGCGAACTTCTCCACATGCCCGCGCTTGCCGGCGGACTTCCCGTGGCCGCGGTGGTCCAGGGCAAAAACGGCATAACCCTTGCCGCTGAAAGAGTCGGCCACGTGCGTATAACGGCCCGAGTGCTCGCCCAGGCCGTGGGCGAGGAGGAACACCGTGTGCGCCGGTTCGGGCAGCCAGGCCTGCCAGAAAATCGAAAGGCCGGCCGTCCCTTGATACTGTCCTTGCTCGTGCTTCATCGCCTTCTGCTTCTTTCACCCCCTGCGGGGAAAAACCCGCCCCGCCCTCCTGAGCTCAGCCGCCGGCAATGGGCGAGACCACCGAGACCTCGTCTCCTTCGTTCAGCTTCTCGCCCAGCTCTTCCGGCACCTCCACCCGGTTGCC
>Ga0315291_10004373_pt1 | contig 18009 bp, 19 predicted proteins | sample YL17G12_20_MG_FD_203070 | JGI IMG/M metagenome (GOLD analysis project Ga0315291, IMG submission 203070) | Sediment microbial communities from Yellowstone Lake, YNP, Wyoming, USA - YL17G12_20 | ecosystem: Environmental > Aquatic > Freshwater > Lake > Sediment | place: USA: Wyoming | collected...
TATGAGCTGTGTTAAAATCGCCACATGCAATAATATTTTTTCCTTTTGTTTTTAGATTATCCACATCATTTAGAAATGCATCATAAAAATCCATTTTATATTCAAGTCTTTCTTTATCTTTTTTACCGTTTGGAAAATATATGTTAAACAGGGTAAATGATGGATATTCGCTAATAAGAATTCTTCCTTCAACGTCAAATTTTTTTATATTAAATCCTTTTCTTGTTTCTTTTGGTTCTTCTTTTGAAAAAGTCGCAACTCCACTATAACCACCTTTTTCCGCTGGGTTAATAAAAACATGATAACCAGGAAGATTTCTTAGATAAGGGGGTAATTGCTGCGGATTTGCCTTTATTTCTTGAAAACAAATTATATCTGGTGACTCTTTTTTGATAAAATCATATAATCCTTTTTTGGCAGCTGCTCTAATACCATTTACATTCCATGATAGAATTTTCATAATATTACCTATTAAGTCTCATTACTTGAGCCATAAATTGATAATTGTATTCAAATTATTTACGTTCTATTAACGCCATATAAAATCCATCTGCATCGTCTTGGTCAGACCAATATCTTTTTTCTTTAATTAATTCGAATTTATTATTTTGTTTCATAAGAAAATCCTTTATTTGTTCTTCTCCCTCGGATGGAAGTACACTACAGGTGGAATAAACCAATCTTCCGCTTGGTTTTAATAAATTGCAATACTTTTCAAGTAGTTCTTTTTGAATTTTTTTAAGTCTTTCTATATCTGAAAGCGATATTTTCCATTTTACATCTGGGTTTCGTCTTAGAGTACCTAATCCTGAGCAAGGAACGTCAAGTAACAGTCTATCTGCTTTTCCTTTTAGTCTCTTATAAGATTTAGATGAAATTATCTGCCTTGTTTCTATATTATACGCACCAGATCTTTTTGCCCTTCTTTTTAACTCTTTAAGTCTCCAGTCCTGTAAATCCATTGCTATTATTCTACCACGGTTTTTCATAAGTGCAGCAATATGAAGGGTTTTACTGCCTTCTCCAGCGCATGCATCTATAACTAGCATACCTGGCGCAGGTGATAAAAAAATAGAGACCATCTGAGATGCAATATCCTGCACCTCATAAAAACCCTCTTTGAAACTTTCAAGTAAGTAAAAATTTGTTTTGTTTTTAATTAGTAAAGCATCCGTAACATTATCGATTTTCTCTGCATATACGCCCTCATTTTTTAGTATTTTTATTAATTCATCTCTTGTTATTTTCAATGTATTAACTCTGAATATTAAGTTTGGTTTTTGATTAAGAGCCCTTATTACTTGGTTCCATTTTTTACCTAGTTCTTTTTGGCCAATCTTATCCAACCAATCTGGTATTGATTCTTTTATAGCTCTAATTTTTTTCGCACTGGATAAACGTTTTACAATTTCCTCTTTTTTTGGGACTTTTTCACCTATAAAAAATAAATATGCATTTAGAAGTTGAGCTAAATCATTATCATTAAAAGAAGGTTCTTTTTTAATTAAATACCATAGAAGTTTCCAGTAACGAGTTATGTTATATACATTATCTGAGAAAAAACCCCTTATTTCATTATCCCAGTTTTTGTTTGCTTTTAATGAAAATTTTATAGCTTTTGAAGCATACAAATTATCCTTGAAAATAATTCTAATGGCATTGAATAATTCTTTTGAAATCAACTCGAATTTTTTGATATTATCCATTTTTTCAAACTTAAATGTTATCACTATATTTATTTAAAGTAGTTTCATAATCCTCAAAAAAGGTGATTGTTGTGAAACATGTACATTTTACGGAAGTAAAGTTAGAAGAACCTTCTGAGGAAGGAATAAAAGATATGAAGGTTAGATGGCTTATTTCAAAAAATGACGGAGCTAAAAATTTTGCTATGCGTCTTTTTGAGATTCAACCAGGGGGTTATTCACCATTTCATCAACATGATTGGGAGCATGAGGTCTTTATTTTGGAAGGCAGTGGTATAGCAAAATGTGAAAAAAACCAAGAGCCTTACAAACAAGGAGATGTGTTTTTTATTCGACCGATGGAATGGCATCAGTTTATCAACACAGGAAAAAAATTAACAAAATTTTTATGTTTAATACCACATAAAAAATAATATATTTTTATTTCCAAGTCTGTAGATCAGTATATAATAAAAATAAAAGAAAAAATTCAAAAAGAACTCAAAATATTATAGATAAAAATAAAAGTTGGAGAGATTTGTGCTTGAACTGACATATATAATATTGGCGACAATTGTTGTTTCACTTCTTTCATTCATTGGTATTATCACGCTGAGTTTGAAGGATCAGAAATTGAATAAAATTCTGCTTTTTTTAATAGGTTTATCAGCAGGAACTCTCATGGGTGGAGCATTTTTACATCTTTTACCAGAAGCAGTTGAAGGTAACCCTGGGCTTGAAGTTTTTATTTTAGTTCTCGTTGGTTTTATCACTTTTTTTATAATAGAAAAGGTCCTGCATTGGAGGCACTGCCATAAAGGAGAATGCGAGGTACATACATTTACTTATATGAATCTCATAGGAGATTCTATTCATAATTTTATTGATGGTCTTATTATTGCTGCAAGTTTTATTACTTCAATACCTCTTGGTATAACAACGACAATTGCAATTTCAACCCATGAAATTCCACAAGAAATTGGCGATTTTGGTGTTTTGATTTACGGTGGTTTTTCTAAAAAGAAAGCACTTTTACTAAATTTTCTTATTGCTCTAACTGCTGTTTTAGGCGGGCTAATTGGGTATCTTATTTCAAATTTAATTGAAAATATGGTTCTATACATTCTTCCTTTTGCAGCAGGAGGATTTATTTACATTGCGGCAACTGATTTAATTCCTGAAATTAAAAAAGAGCTAAATATGAAAAAATACATGGCAACTTTGCTTGTTTTTATTCTAGGAATATTGATTATGTGGATAACTAAAATTGTATTTCAGGTTTAAAAAATTAAGTTAAAGAAACATCTTTTCTAAGATCGTCTCTCATTTTTCTACCTGTTTTTTTCTCCCATTCTGCAATTGGAACTGAATGTTTTTCTCTGATTTCTTCACCAATACCGATACCATTATATGTACAAAATGGTACAATACCTTCTTCTGTTGTATAATGTATTACACAGCGCTCTAGACGATCTACATTAAGATTATAAGCATCTTGGAACCACATAGAACCTACAAATAAACTTTTATAATGGAAACCTCGCAACGAATCGTAACTTCCACCAATTGCAGCATCTTTTAACAATTTTTTTAAATTAAAACCTTCAGGTGCCTTATTGTAATCAACAAATTTATCTACATTAGTCAAGAAAGCAGAGGCGATCCTAATTTTCTTTAAAGGACCTTTTATTTTACTTTCCTTATTTATAAAATCAAGTAGACCTTCCACATCAATAAAACGTGTAACAGGTATTGGTTTTCCTTTATCCACAAATATATATGTTGCACCACCACAACCAGGATGAGCTGTAAATTCAACCTGTGTTTCACCCTTTAATAGTTCTATTAGCTTAGATATAGGAAATACAAATGGAACAGGATAGAAATCGTTTCTCGATATCAGTCCATCAAATTCCTTTTCAATGGACTCCATCATTCTAACATAATCAACTCTTTGTTTCTGACGTTTTTCATCATTTATTTTTGTAATTCTTCCACAAAATGAAACCGGCTGGAAATTTACTCCACGGATAATATCCATATTGTCAAGGGCAAATCTAATAATCTTACCTGCCTCTTGAACATTTTTATCACCAATTAAAACAGGAACTAAAACTAATTTTAGGTTAGCTTTTCTTAAATTTTCTATTGCTTTCTTGTTAAAATCTATCCATGGGTTTGCTGCTTTTGTTACACCATCAAAACTCATATAAACTGTGTTTACGCGAGCTGCTTTAATTTGTTTACAGTATTCAGGATTTTCAGCAAGTTTTATACCATTAGTGTTTAGTTGAACATGTGAAAAACCTATTTCTTTTGCCATCTTAATTATATCCAATAAATCCTCACGAATAGTGGGTTCTCCACCAGTTATCTGAATTGCCTTGGAGCCAAGTGGTCTAGCTTTTCGAGCCTGTATTAATAAATCTCTAATTTCCTCTATAGTTGGCTCATATACTCTTCCTGACGCACCAGCGTTCATAAAACAATAGCTACATCTTAAATCACATCTATTTGTGACTAAAATATTTGTCAGCACTGTTTGTGATCTATGCTGTTTATATAGAGCGGGCTCGTCAAATACTTTGACTTTTACATCTGGAGCAGGTTGACCTGTTACTTTGAATTTCATCCATCTTTTATATAGATCTACATCACCAAAATAGATGTCTTTGAAAGACCCATGTTTATCACAAACTTTTGTAATGTAAACTTTATTATTATCCTCAACAATCCTTGCATTAATCTGATTGATAGTACCATCCTGGTAACACGCAGGACAAATAGATGTTGTTTTTTCTAATTCCTTCATATTTCATCCTACCATAAAGCAAGATATTGGGTCTAAACAAATTATTCTATTTAGCTTTATCTGTCCCCCTTAAGCTAAGATTTATAATATATAAGCGATTAACTGGAGATTTGTGTGTCTAGCAATACCTGGTAAAATAATAGAATTTGATAAAAACAAAGAGCATGCGACAATCGATTATGGAGAAGGTACTAGACGTAAGGCTAATGTTACTCTTGTAAAAGCTAAAATTGGAGAGTATATACTAGTTCATGCTGGTTTTGCCATAGAAGTTCTAAACGAAAAAGAGGCTAAAGAGACACTAAAACTTTTTAGAGAAATGCTTTCCATGGAGGAGACTTAGTGTTTTCATTAAATGACAAAAAATTGGCAGATGACATTATTTCCGAAATAAAAAAATCAAAAGTAAAATTAAAATTTATGCATGTATGCGGAACACATCAAGATACACTTGTTAAAAATGGACTAGATGTTTTATTTAAAAAATGTGGCATTGAAATATGTCAAGGTCCAGGTTGTCCAGTATGTGTTACAACAACTAAAGAAATAGAAGAAATGATATTACTTGCAAAAAATGGAAAGATCGTAACTTCTTTTGGAGATATGATAAATGTACCTGGTGAAACAAATTCTCTACTTAATATAAGAACAGAAGGATGTGATGTAAGAACAGTTTACGGTATTGAAGATGCTGTTGAAATTGCTAAAAACAACAAAGACAAAGAAATTGTTTTCATGGCTGTTGGTTTTGAAACCACAGCTCCAACCACTGCATCAGTTTTACTGAAAAATCCACCTGATAATTTTTCTGTTTTTTCTTGCCATCGAACAATTCCTGAAGCTTTAAAAGCAATTATTGAAATGGGTGAAATAAAAATAGATGGACTAATCGAACCAGGTCATGTATCAACAATTATTGGAACAAAACCGTATGAGTTTTTATCAAAAGATTATCATGTTCCTCAGGTTGTTGCAGGTTTTGAACCCATTGATATATTAATGGGAGTATGGATGCTTGTTGAACAGATAAAAAACAAAGAAGCTTTTGTTAAAAATGAATACAGCCGGGCAGTTCATGAAGAAGGAAACGTAAAAGCCCAAAAAGTAATAAACGAAGTTTTTGAGAAAGAGGATAAAAAATGGCGAGGATTTCCTGTTATTCCTTGCTCTGGACTTGCATTAAGATCTAAATTTAAAAATTATGATGCAAGCAAAAAATATGAAGATATTTTACAAGAAATTTTTGATAAAGAATTTTCAGAACCCCCCGATTGTAGATGTGGGGAACTGCTTAGGGGACTATTATCACCATCTGATTGTCCATTATTTGGTCAAGCCTGCAAACCTGAAACTCCTGTCGGACCATGCATGGTGAGTATCGAAGGAAGTTGCAATATTGGATACAGGTATTTAAAAAAATGAAAGATAGATAGAAGAAAAACGCTTGCTCAAAAAGATTTAATTAAAGAGTTTTTATAATGATTTTTATGGATTACGACGAAATCATAAAACGATTAAAATCAATGTCTAACCAAAAGAATGTTGAAGGGATGGCACGCTACGGGATTAATCCGAAAAATAACCTTGGGATTTCGATTTATAAATTAAGATCACTTGCAAAAGAAATAGGAAAAAATCATGAGCTATCTTTAAAACTATGGAAATCAGGGATTCATGATGCAAGGCTATTAGCTGTATTTATAGAAGAACCTGAAAAAGTTACTGAAAAACAGATGGAATCCTGGGCAAATGATTTTGATTCCTGGGATGTCTGTGACCAAGCATGTACTAGTCTTTTTGATTTGACACCTTATGCATGGAAAAAAGCATTTGAGTGGCCCAGTCGTGACAAGGAGTTTGTTAAACGTGGTGCTTTTTCGTTGATTGCCGGTTTATCAGTTCATGATAAAAAAGCAGAAGACTCAAAGTTTGAAGATTTTTTTCCTCTAATCAAAAAAGAATCAACAGATGATAGAAATTATGTAAAAAAAGCTGTTAACTGGGCACTTAGAAATATAGGAAAACGTAATTTCTATTTAAACAAAAAGGCTATTGAAACAGCAAAAGAAATCCAGAAAATCAACTCTAAATCAGCTAAATGGATTGCAAATGATGTAATCAGAGAACTGACGAGTGAAAAAATACAGAAGAGAATAAAGAAAACGACAAAGACCAAGTCTTAAATAATTTTTATTTTGGTTTATATTTATCTATTTTTTTACCTGCAATCTTGTTTGTTATCTGGAAATACAAAAAAACAATAACTAGTTCAATTCCAAAGAATATTAAAAAATAGCCAAATGCAAAAAAGATTTTTAATAAATTATTAGTGTTAGTTACATCCAAATTAAAAGTTAAAATTATCGAACCTAAAAAAGGTATCAACATACCAACAATCACAATCAATAGAATTTGAATTAAATCTCTATTTTTTCCCATGGCGCTTGAACGGATATATAATTTGTTATTAAAATTTACTTATTAAATTATCGTCAATTTAATGCATCTTGTTTCCAATTATTGCATTCTGTCCAATTGCTATTCCACCATCACCATTGGGTATTTGATTGTGAACCACAAAATTCAAATTATTTTGTTTTATCTTTTTTTCAACCATTTCAATAATTGGAATATTATAGGATACTCCACCGGTTATTCCAATATTTTTAATATCCTCATCTTCTGCACTTTCAATTGCAAGTTCTGTTAGTTTATCAACAATAGATTTTACAAATGAATATGCAAAATCGGCCTTTTCTTTTTCTTTTGGATTTTTACTAATTTCTTCATCCAATTGTCTAAAAAGATCAGTTGTGCCAATAACACCATTTTTAATTTCAATATCAAAAGAATATTTATTTTTACCAATTGCTAGGTATCTTTCTAATTTCATAGCAGGCTCACCATCATATGTTTTTTTTGTACAAATATTTAGATAACCGGATAGTGCATCAAGAACTCGACCGAAACTGCTGGTTTGGGGAGATTTATTTATCAACTTAGAAAGAATTGCTGCTTCTTCTCCTTTGAAGAATTTTTCTTTACCAAACTTTTTGAAAATTGCAAAAACAAGTCGTCTTGGATCAATTGTTGCTAGATCTCCGCCCAAAAGAGGAATATTTTCTAGATGCCCGATACGTCTAAAATCTTCTTTGCTTGAAAAAAGAACCTCGCCTCCCCAATAATTACCATCACTGCCATAACCTAGTCCATCAACTGTTAAAACAACACATTCAGCAAGGTTTCTATCAACTAAAAGCGATACTGCATGAGCCCAATGATGCTGAACATCAAAAATGGGTGCTGAAAATTCTTCAGAAAATTTCTTAGCAACTTTTCTTGAATCATAACCAGGATGCATATCTTGTACAGCAGCATCAAGTTGCTGTTTTTCCATCGTGATTTTCATCAAATGACGTAAGCTTTGCTCTAGAAATTCAAGTACACCATAATATTTTGAATTTCCAATGTACTGGGTTGAATAAATGAATTTATCATTGGATATTGCACCACAAATGTTTTCACCAGCACCAACACTTAATATTCGGTTATTATAAGAAACAGAAATTGGTTCAGGTACAAAACCTCTTGATTTTCTAATAAAAAAATTGTTTTCTTTCCAAAACCTTACAACTGAATCATCAACTCTATTTGGGATGTTTCTGTTATGCAAAAGATAAACATCTGCATTTAGAGAAAAAGCATCACTATTTTTAATTATCATTGGTTCGCCAGGTAAATTCGCAGAAGTCATTATTAGTGCATCTGATTTAAGGTACGAAAATAAAAGATGGTGAAGACCAGTATAAGGTAGATAAAGACCAATTGTGTTTAAACCGGGCGATATTTCTTCCGCTTTTTTCTTTTTGACTAAAACAACTGGTTTGTTTTTAGATAATAAAAGCTGTTTTTCATCCTTTTTTAATTGGCCATATTTTTCTGCGGTTTTTATATCTTTAACCATAATAGCAAAGGCTTTTTGGGGACGGTTATACCATTTTCTAAAATGATGAATTTCATCAATTTTACAACACAGGTGCATCCCGCCCCAGGATTTTATTACTCCTATTTTGCCGATTTCAATTTGATGAGCAAAACGTTTTATTGCATCTTTGTGACCAAGGTCTTTTTTTTGTTTATCATATAATTTATAGACTGGACCACAAATTGGACATGAAATAGTCTGTGCGTGATACCTTCGATTCAATGGCTGATTATATTCAGTTTCACAAGATTTGCATAGTTTAAACTCATCCATACTTGTTCTTTCTCGATCATATGGTATATCTTTTATAACACTGAATCTAGCACCACAAACTGTGCAGTTTGTAAAAGGAAAAAGGAAGCGGTTATTTTTTTTATCAAATAACTCTTTTAAACAATCATCACAAATACTAATGTCGATTGGTATAATCGACTTTTTTTCACCTTTTTTACTATGTAAAATTTTAAAATCATTAAAGGTTCTGTTATCTTTTAAAATAGTTATGTCAGTTATTTTAGCAACCGATGGTAAATTTTTTTTTACTTCTTTGATAAATTCTTCTTTACTTTTATCTATTACTACTTCAACTTCTGAGCCTTTATTTAAAACATAACCTTTTAATCCTAGTTTTTTAGCTATTCTGTAAATTGTTGGTCTAAAACCTACTCCTTGTACTACGCCTTTGAAAATAATTTTCATTAAATCTTTCCTATTCAACGATCAAATTCTTTGAATATGGATCAGTATCTGCTAGTAAAAATTCGTTACTCATACTAAGACAGCTAACAGGACAGATATCATTACATTGTGAGCAAAATGTGCATCTGGCCAGATAAATTTTAATCTTTTTTTCTTCAGGTTTAAATTCAATAGCTTCTGAAGGGCAAACCTTTAAGCATAGTTGGCAACCAATGCATTTTTCTTTATCATATTGGATTTTACCTCTAAAGCCTGGAGGAGTTTCAATAGGTGGATTTATTTTTGTTTTACCGGCTTGAACTTCTTCTAAGAATCTCGTGGTGTTTGATGGTATGTATTTAGCAGGAAACTTGTTTGTCCATGGTTTTTTAAACATTTGAGCAAAGGCCTTAGGAAGCATTGAAAACCTCATAACATAAGCCTCCTTGTTTTTTCAATACTTAATTTATGGAGTTGCTCTTTATTCATTTCATACATGTTTCCATCTTTTACAATTCCTACTCTATTAGTGCATGACATACATGGATCTGTAGACGCGGCAACAATAGGTATATCTGCTATCTGTTGACCTTTTAGCATCGGTATCCAAGGTAAAATATTATTGTATGTTGGTGCTCTGACTTTCCAAGAAAAAGGTGCTTCATTTATTCCATCGAGCTTCACATAATGGATTACCTCACCACGGGGTGCTTCATGTCTACCCACACCTTCTCCATTAACTTTTTTAAGTTGTGCAAGAAGCTTTGGAATTTTAGGCTCAGCAACAATAGGACCTGCTGGCAATTTATCAAGGCATTGCTCAATTAAATCAATGGATTGCTTAATTTCAAGTAAACGAACAATAATCCTATCATACACATCGCCGTTTATTTCCCCTGTAAGAATATCAGGTGTTATATAATCAATATCTAAATCTCCATAAGCAAAATAGGAAGAATCAACACGAACATCTTTTTTCACACCAGATGATCTAGCTAGAGGACCAACTGCACAAAGTTTCAATGCATCTTCCTTTGTCAGAATACCACAGACTTTGGTACGCATTTTAACAGTTTTATCATCTAAAAATATATGACGAATTTTCTCAAAGTTATCTTTTAGATATTTCAAAGTCTCTTGAATCTTAGGAATCATATCGGGAGTAATATCACGTCTAACACCACCAATCATGGTAATACCCTTGGTGACCCGATTACCTGTTAAAAATTCTGTTAAATCGAGAGTTTTTTCTCTAATCTGCCATGACAGATACAAAACTGTATCAAAACCGATTTCATGAGCGGCAACACCAGCCCATAAAATATGCGAACAAATCCTCTCAATTTCCCCATGAATCACCCTAAGATACTCAGCACGCTCTGGCACTTGAATATCAGCAGCGCTCTCAACAGCAAGTGAAAAAGCAATAGGATGGCAATATGAACAAATCCCACAGATTCTCTCAGCTAAATATAGGATTTGAACAGGATTACGTTTTCTAGATGCCCATTCAATACCCCTATGAACATGGCCAAGCTTTAGATTTACATCAACAATCCGCTCTCCATCAAGTTCGAATTCGAAAAAAACTGGTTCTTTAAGTGCAGGGTGAACAGGCCCAATGGGAATTTGATAATTATTTTTAGTTATAGTTGCCTTACTCATTTTTTCGCCTCGTGTAAATTCCGATACAGTTTTTCAGGACCAGTTTCATCTCTGCGCCATGGGTAAACACCTTCAGGAAATTCATCAGGCAAAAATAATCGTCTTTTATCAGGTATACCAATAATTTTAACCCCTAAGAATTCCTGTTTTTCACGTTCTGAAATAAGAGCACCAGGCATGTAATCGCATATTGTTTCAATTTCAGGATTAGATTTTGGTAAATCAACAGAAATATTTAGTATGGTTTCGTTCATACGTTGCCCGTAATTAATTGAAAAATGATAAATCAATTCAATGGTATTACCTAGATCATTACCTGAGATAACCGACAGTTGAGGATAATGAAGGGTAAATAGGTGTTTTATAATATCTTTAAAAGCACTTTTATCAATCTTCATCCAAATATATGGAGTAATATTCTTTTTTATTCCTGCTGATCGTTTTTTAATTTTAACATCTATAATTTTTGTTTTGAATTCATCTGTGAAATATTTAACAATTTCTTCAGTAGTTAAAATTTTTCCTTCGGTCATTTTTTACTCTCCAAAGTTTCTAGTTTAACCCAAGCTTTTGCAACCGCGTTTATTATTGCTTCAGGTCGCGGGGGACAACCTATTACGTAAACATCAACTGGTAAAATTTTATCAATTGGACCTGCAAGATTGTATGACTCATAGAAAACATCACCTGTGTTACCACAATTACCAACGGAAATTACTGCTTTAGGTCCAGGCATCTGCTCATAAACCTGTTTTACTTTATCCTCCATTTGTTTTGTAACAGGACCAGTTATAAGTAGCACATCTGCATGACGAGGAGTACCAACAAGTTTTATACCAAAACGCTCAACATCGTATCTAGGGCATAAAGATGCTATAATTTCTATGTCACAACCATTACAAGAACCTGAGTTACAATGATATACCCACAATGCTTTTTTAAAAGATTTTGAAAGACCTTTTGCCATAGAACAAAACCTCCATGAAACTTAAAAACTCTGTTCCTGGTAATCTTATGTGCTATTTAAAAATTTGCGAGAAAATTAAATAAAAAGAAATTTCTAGAAGATTTTTGCTTCTATTGTCAATCAAATATTAACAGATGCGAGGAACTGGGTCTCCCAAAGGTTTTTGAAGATTCCTTCTACCACCAACTATCGTTTTTAAAACAACACCTTTAATCTTGTTTGACGCTTCACCAATTATTGCAGCATTTTTACCTAAAGGATGTTTCTTTATTTCTGCTAAAACTTCATCTGCTTTTTCTTTAACTACACAAAGAACGACTTTTCCTTCATTACCAATTTCCAAAGGATCAATTCCAAGCATATTACATGCTGCTCTAACACCTTTGGGAATAGGGATTTTTTCTTCTTCAAGAATAATTCCAACATTTGATTTTTCTGAAAATTCATTAACGGTATTTGCTAGACCACCACGTGTTGGATCCTTTGCAGAAACAATACCTCCAATTGATAATGCTTTTTCCATTAAACCATTAACTGGTGCAATATCTGATTTTATTTTTGTTTCAAAACCATAACCCTCTCTAAAAGACATAAGAGTTATTCCATGTTCACCTATATTTCCAGAAAGTATTATTTTGTCACCATTTGTTAAATTGGAATCTAAAAGCCACCTACTACTGAAACTGCGATATTTTTTTACTACTTTTATATTTTCATCAAGTAATGAGGTTCTTTTTCCAATCCCGCTTGTATTTATCATAAATTCCTGTATGGCACCTTTTTCTACAACCTTTGTATCTCCTGTCACAATTGGGACACCTGCTTTTTTGGCAACCTTACTCATACTATTTACTATCTTTTCAAAAACTTCAATTGAAAGACCTTCTTCAACAATAAAACCCGCAGAAAGCGCAACAGGTTTTGCACCCATAACAGATATGTCATTAATGGTGCCAGCAACAGCTAGGGATCCTAAATCCCCACCTGGAAAAATTATTGGATGAACAGTATGAGAATCCGTTGTAAAAACAATATCGTCAATAACCGCTGAATCATCAAGGTTTAAAAGATTAACTTCTGCTTTTCCTTGATTTTTTCCAAAATATTTTAAAATTTTTTCTTTGATAAGCTTGTCCATCAACTGTCCGCCTGCGCCTTGGGCAAGCCGAATTTTTTCTGTCATAAGAATCTCTAAAACCGATTTTGATACATAAGTTTTATTTAACTTCTTTCTTTCTTGGTTGGCAAATGTTGTGGCAAGATATTGTAATTGCAGCAATTAGTTTACTATTTGGTTTCATTCTAATTCCACAATTAAAAGATGTATGGATTGGAAAAACTAGTTTAAATGAGTTTACAGCAGTATTTACAACAATCGGCTTATTTATTCTTGCATTGACATTTTTTACTCTGAATTTATATATCTCAGTTGTAACTGAGATGTTTTCAGGCGTAATTTGGCTATTGCTGTTTATCTTTTCTGTTAGGAACAATGGTAAAACAAAAAGATAATCTGCTTTTAATATTATTATAATTGATGTTCTAATTGGTGAAAAATTGGAGAATGGACATACTATATCAGGTAAAAGTTCTCTTATTTTATCAATCATAGGATTTGTTGGTGCTTTCCTTGTACCTATACTTGGAAGTATAGATACTAAATATTGGGGTCACTTAATAAGTAGTGAACTTGACCTTGTTTTTTTCATAATTTTTTTTATTCTAAGCTTCATTGGATTGATACTTGGGTTAATGATTTATATTAAAGAAAGAGACAAATATGGTTTATATGCGCTTATTTTCGGTTTATTAGGATTTCTAATTAATGGATTTTGGACAATAATTGGAATAATGCTTATGATATCTTCACCATAATAATTTTGATTTTTTATTTTATAAATCTCTTTAGTAAAACCCTATTAACTCGAGGAATACCATACTTTTCTATCAGCTCCGGCGGAGTGATTAATGCAAATTCTAGCGTATTGTTGCACTCACAGGTTCTTTTGTACTTTATTTTTGGTACTAATTTTTTGATTATATTTGCCATATGAATACTATTTTTCTTCATGACCTCTACAACAGAAGTAACTGTTACATCCTCTTTTCCTTCATACCAGCAATCGTAATCTGTTACTGAGGAAATCGCGCATAAACACATCTCAGCTTCCCGGGCTAGTTTTGCTTCGGGTGCAAGTGTCATGCCGATTATGTCCATATTCCAACTTCTATAGAGATTCGATTCAGCCCTTGTAGAAAACTGTGGTCCGTCCATACAGATATAGGTTCCGCGATGAACATTTACGTCTTCATCTTTTGCTACATTAAAGGCAAGATCTGACAAGGTTTTACAAAATGGATCTGCAAAACCAACATGAGCAACAACTCCCTCATCAAAAAAAGTATTTTCCCGTTTTGTAGTTTTATCAACAAGTTGACCGGCTATTACAAAATCCTGTGGTTTAATTTCTTTTTTTAAACTCCCAACAGCCGCAGTAGAAATTAGATACTCAACACCACACTCTTTCAAAGCAAAAATATTTGCTCGGTTATTTACCTTATGAGGAGGGGTAGTATGATTTTTACCGTGTCTTGATAAAAACGCAATATCAATTCCTTCAATTTTACCAAAAATTATTTTTTCAGATGGGTTACCAAAAGGAGTATTTACTTCAATTTCCTCTATATCCTTTATTATTCCCATTTTAGATAAACCACTACCACCGATAATCCCAATTCTTGTTGACATAGCTTTGACGAATGAAAATAACTAAAAAAGCTTTTTGCTTTACATTGAATTATAAAGTGAATAAAATGAGTATAGAAATATCAGGTAATATTGTTGATTTACTTAATCAAAAAATCTTTCCTGGAACAATCAAGATGGAAAATGGGAAAATTTCTGATATTTTTAAAAAAAACCAGGACTTTAAAAATTATATTATCCCTGGATTTATTGATGCTCATATACACATAGAAAGTTCTATGCTTACTCCCTCTGAGTTTGCAAGAATCGCTGTTACACATGGAACGGTAGCAGCTGTTGCTGATCCACATGAAATAGCAAATGTTCTAGGTATTAATGGCGTTTATTATATGATTAAAAATGCATCCAAAGTTCCTTTTAAATTCTATTTTGGTGCCCCTTCTTGTGTTCCAGCATCTCCTTTTGAAACCAGTGGAAGTGCAATAACTACAAAAGATATTGAAATGCTTTTAAGTGATGATAAAATAAAATTTCTTGCGGAAATGATGAACTATCCAGGTGTGATCAATAATGATTCTGAAGTAATGAAAAAAATCGATATTGCAAAGAAATACTCAAAACCTATTGATGGACATGCGCCAGGCTTATCTGGTTATGAACTTAAAAAATATGCATCAACTGGAATAACAACGGATCACGAATGCTCATCTATAAAAGAAGCCCTTGAAAAAATTAATCTAGGAATGAAAATACTAATTAGAGATGGTTCAGCTGCTAGAAATTTTGAAGAACTTAAAGCTCTTTTAGAAAATAACTGGCAAAGCTGCATGCTTTGTAGTGATGATAAACATCCTGATGATTTAGTTAAGGGTCACATTAACCTTATGGTTAAAGATGCAATAGAAAATAAGATTGACCCAATAAAAGTCTTAATTGCCGCCTCATTAAATCCTATTAGACATTACAATTTAGATGTTGGTTTATTAAGAGTAGGAGATCCTGCTGATTTTTTAATTATTGATGGTTTAGACAAACTCAATATAATTTCAACTTTTATAAACGGGTTAGAAGTAGCTAAAGCTAGTAAATCACTAATAAATAAAACTGAATCTGAAATAATAAACAACTTTAATATTGAAAAACTTAAACCAAGTGATTTTTCTTTAAGGAATTCAAAAGAAAAAATGAATGTAATAATTGCAATTGATGGTCAGATTTTTACCCAAAAAACTAAAGAAAAACCTAAAGTCTTAGATGGTTGCGTTGTATCTGATATTGAAAAGGATATTTTAAAAATTGTAGTAGTTAACAGATATAATAAAGCAAAACCAGCTATTGCGTTTATAAAAAATTTTGGACTAAAAGATGGTGCGATAGCATCAAGTGTTTCACATGATTCACATAATATTATTGCTGTAGGTGTTACAGATGAGTATATTTGCAAAGCTGTAAATCTTATTATAAAAAATAAAGGCGGTATTAGTGTAGTTGGAAAAAATTATGAGTCTGTTCTTTCCCTTCCAATTGCAGGTATAATGAGTGATCTTAGTTATGACAAAGTAGCAAAGAAATATACAGATATCAATAATATGGTTAATGCACTTGGCTCAAAATTAAAAGCACCATTTATGACGCTTTCTTTTATGGCTTTACCTGTTATTCCTCGGCTAAAAATTACTGATAAAGGTCTTTTTGACTCTGAAAACTTTAAGTTCATAAATCTATTTGAAGAATGAATCGCAATTATTTGTAAATACGATAATTTTATCTATTTTTTAGTGTTTGAACCAATGAATGAAATATCTTGTAATGTGCATAGGTAATAGAGATGGCGGGGATGATTCAGTAGGACCTTATATTGCAGATAAATTAAAAAAAATTCATGATAAAGATTTTTTAATTATTGATTGCGGAACTGTTCCTGAAAATTATACTTCGATAGTAAAAAATCAAAAACCAAAAAATCTTTTAATTATTGACGCTGTTGAAATGGGGTTACGTCCGGGAGAAATTAGAATCATTCCAAAGGAAAAAATTGGTCTTATGCACATTAGTACACATAATATTCCTATTTCTGTTTTGATCACATATCTTGAATCATATACAGACAACATAGTTTTAATTGGAATTGAGCCGAAAAAATTATCAGGAAAAATAACTGAAACAATTAAAAAAAGTGCAGATAAATTAGCGAAAATTATAAAGAATCTTGAGCTAGAAAAAATAGAAACACTTCAATAATTGATTATTTCAACAGGTATCAAATAAATTTTTTTAAAAAAAGTTTGTTAATTTATTATTCTTCGATCCCTTCATTTAGTTCATTGATTCCCTCTAATTGCTTTGGCGCACCAGGCGAAATAATGTATCCTTTCCTATTTTTCCTCCATTTTGCCCATCGAGCAAGCACAAGCGGTAAGACAAAAATGGAAGTGATTATCGCATAGATAAGTGTGAGTGCAGTGATGACTCCAAACTGTTGTTCAGGTGGGATGGGAGCTAACACAAGCACACCAAAGCCAAATATGGAACTTAAGGCAGCAATAAATATGGCACTCCCTGTTCGTGAGATTGTTTCAGAAACAGCAGTAATCACATTGCCTGTTTGATCAACAGTAAATCTGAACCGTTCTATTATGTAGCACGCATAATCGATACCAACACCAATGGTAATGCATGTAACCATAATTGTCATAATATTCAATGAATATCCAATAAAGTACATTGTTCCAAGCACCCAGAGTATGGAGATGGTGACTGGAATCATTGCAATCAAACCTAGTATTAGGTTTCGATATATGAAAGACAACATGATAGCTGCAAGAATAAAACACACAAAAGTAGAGACAATTTGGCTTTCTATCATATTTTCAAGGATGGTTAAGGTGATAAGCATACTACCGGTCACAAAAACTTTTGCATCCTTATAACTAGCAAGATCATCATCCAGCTCTTCCTTTAATACTTCCAATTCTTTTGTGAGATCCCCACTAAAATCTGAACCAACATCAGTATAAACGCTAATTATTGCTGCTGTATATTTGTCTTTATCTTTGTAGAGAATACCCTGTACTTGCATCTCATATTCATCACTGTTATACAGATAATCATACAACTCGTATACATCTTCGTCAGATTTCGGCAGATTTGTTGATTCATCGATATTATATGCAGTAATAAGTGATCGATTATTGGTGACTGCTTGTTGGATGATAGTATATATACTTTCAGTTTTTGTGCTGCCATCAGTTTTTCGCGTCACATACTGATCATCATCAATATTCTTGTGAGTAGTTGCAAGTCCTTGTAATGTTTGTACTGTTGCAACATTTCCCTCAAGGAGAATGTATTCTTTATCCTGACTCGAAAAGGGAAAATCTTCGCTTATCTTGTTAAACAGGGTGATTGCAGGATTATTTTGTGGGATGAATTTATTCATATCAAACTCTGATTTGAGTTGCGAAATCCCTGTGCTCATGATTATACAGATGAGAATTGTCACAACAAAGA
>Ga0315291_10004374_pt1 | contig 18008 bp, 18 predicted proteins | sample YL17G12_20_MG_FD_203070 | JGI IMG/M metagenome (GOLD analysis project Ga0315291, IMG submission 203070) | Sediment microbial communities from Yellowstone Lake, YNP, Wyoming, USA - YL17G12_20 | ecosystem: Environmental > Aquatic > Freshwater > Lake > Sediment | place: USA: Wyoming | collected...
CAAAATTTTTGACATTCTGATGGGCGACGAAGTGGCGCCGCGTAAGCGCTTCATCCAGACGCATGCCAAGAAGGTAAAGAACCTTGACATTTAAATTTCTCTTACTTTTCTGTAACCAGAAAAGTGATAAAAGAGTTTCCGCGCGGCCATAAAATTTTGAAAAATTCTGGGGCTCGCCTCGCTAAATTTGCTATGCCCAGCGCTTCGCGCTGACAACCATAACACGCAAATTTTTAACGCTCGGCTCGTCCTGAATTTTGACAAAATTTTTGGCAGGCGCGGGCAGAATACATTTTTTAATTTTGAATTGTCATTTTGCCTTTTGATTTTTGCATTTTGAATTGCGGTATCAAAAAGTTAAGTTAAAATTTGACAAATTTTATAATTCAGCTATACTGGGGGCATGATAGATAGATGATTTTGACCCCCGCGAGGGGGTTTTAAAAAACTTAAATTAAGTGGTATTCCGGGGTGGGTTACGAATAAATACGAATTTGGCTCGCCATAAAAGCCTAGTGGTATTCCGAGAACGTAGTGGGCGAGCTCGCTAATTCGTACGAATAAAAAAGCCGTGGGCCGCCTCGCGAATCCGCCAGCTGGCGGACGGATATTTATCTGTATATCTGTAAAAATCTGTAATCTGTAGTTTATGAATATTTTTTCTAAAATTACAACTTTTCTGAAAGAAGTTCGGCTGGAGCTCAAAAAGGTCACCTGGCCGACCCGGCAGGATACGGTCAAATACACAATGACGGTGGTGATAATTTCTTTGGGTGTGGCGCTGTTTTTGGGCGCGGCTGATTATATTTTCGCCTGGTTATTGAAAAAATTTATTCTATAGAAGCAAAATAACGCCAAAAAATACACGCGAAAACACGCAAAATAGCGTAAATTGGCGTTTGTAATTTGCATTATTTTGCTTCTACAATATGCCAAAGCAAGTATCTCGCGGACGAAACTGGTATGTTTTGCATACCTATTCAGGGTATGAGGAAGCGGTGGCGCGCAATCTGCGCCAGCGCATTGAGTCAATGGGTATGGAAGACAAAATTTTCAACGTTCTGGTTCCGACCGAGAAAAAAATAAAAATCAAAAGCGGCAAACGCAAAGTGGTAGAGGAAAAAGTCTATCCCGGCTATGTTTTGGTTGAAATGATTGTGACCGACGATTCCTGGTACGTGGTGCGCAATACCCCGCGGGTGACCGGCTTTGTCGGTTCGGGCACGACGCCCACGCCCATCTCGTCCGAAGAAATAAAAGAATTGCAAAAACGTATGGGGGTGGAGGAGCCAAAATACAAGATTGATTTTACCGCCGGCGATGCCGTCAAAATCACCGACGGCCCGTTCAAAGACACCGACGGCAAGGTGGCGGAAATTGACGAGGAGCGAGGCCGGGTCAAAGTGTTAATTTCTATGTTCGGGCGCGAGACCCCGGTGGAGTTGGATTTTTTGCAAGTGAAAAAGATATAGAAACATATGGCTAAAAAAATCAAGACAATTATCAAGTTGCAACTCCCCGCCGGGCAAGCTACTCCGGCGCCGCCGGTCGGGCCGGCTTTGGGTCAGCACGGCTTGAACCTGGCGGAGTTTTGCAGCAAGTTCAACGATGCCACCAAAGACAAAATCGGCGACATTATTCCGGTGGAGATTACGGTATATGAGGACCGCACCTACGCTTTGAAATTCAAGACGCCGCCAGCTGCCGATTTACTGCGCAAGGCGGCGGGCATTGCCAAGGGCGCGGCTAATCCCTTAAAAGATAAAGTCGGCAGTGTCACTCGTCAGCAAATTCGGGAAATCGCCGCCAAAAAAATGGCTGATTTGAGCGCCAATGATATTGAGGCGGCCATGAAGATAATTGAGGGCACGGCCAGGTCAATGGGAATCAAAGTGGAATGATGAATTATGGATAAAAATGAGCCTTGAGCAATTGTCTCGGGCCCATTTTGTTTATACAATAATTATTAGTGGTTTATTTTGCGTTTTGCGTGTACCAAAAGTAAGCGATCGCTCACTTTCGGTACATCTACAATATTATATCTATACTTGAAAGAACCTTGGTTAGAGTTTAAAATAAAGTAAGGAGGCCCCCCACCTTTTTTATTTGCTTTATTGCCATTATGTTCAAAAACACCAAAGGAAAATTTGTGGTGATTGATGGCACTGACGGGAGCGGCAAAGCGACCCAGGTAAAACTCTTGGCTAAACGTTTGAAAGCGCAAGGCAAAAAAGTAAAAACCATTGATTTCCCGCGTTATTATAATAATTTTTTTGGAAAATTTATTGGACAGTGTTTGGCTGGTGAATACGGTAATTTTTTAGCAGTTAGTCCTTATTTCGCCTCGGTTTTGTACGCCGCCGACCGATTTGAGTCAGCTGGTCAAATAAAAAAATGGTTGGTTGAAGGTAATATGGTGGTTGCCGACCGTTATGCCAGTTCCAATCAAATTCATCAGGGTGCCAAAATTAATGATGCCGCCCAGCGCAAAGAATTCCTTGATTGGTTGGAAAAAATGGAATTTAAAATTTTCAAAATTCCCAAACCGGACCTGGTCGTTTATCTTGACGTGCCCCTTGAAATTAGTCAAAAATTACTAAAAAATAAAGCCAAAAGCCGTAAAAAAAGATATTTAAATGGTAAAAAAGACGTTCACGAAAGTGATTTAAACCATTTGGAAAATGCCCAAAAAAGCGCTTTGGATTTAGTTGCCAAATTTAACAATTGGGTTATGATAGATTGTACCAGGGACGACAAATTAATGAGTAAAAAAGAGATTAATGACTTAATTTATAAGGAGCTTAAAATTTTTTTATAATTATAAAAAATATGCCCAAGAAAAAAAATATTAAAAAAACTACTAAAGAAAAAAAATATGTCAGGCCTTCTTGGGATGAGTATTTTATAAGTATTGCGGAATTAGCCGGGACGCGCGGCACCTGCGAGCGGGGGCGTTCCGGTTGCGTCATTGTGCGCGACAGAAGAATCCTTTGTACCGGTTATGTTGGCTCTCCGGCCGGGCTTAATCACTGCGATGACATAGGGCATGAAATGCACACGGTGACCAACGAAGATGGGACGACTTCAAGACACTGCATCAGAACCACCCACGCGGAACAGAATGCCATTGCTAACGCCGCGCGGCTGGGAATAGCGTTGGATGGCGCTATGCTTTACGCTCATATGACACCCTGTTATACTTGCGCCAAAATGCTAATCAATGCTGGAATAAAAAGAGTGGTGGTGAAATTTGACTACCACACAAGTAGAAGAAGTAAAGAAATTTTTGACGAAGCTGGCATTGCCTTTGAGCTTTTGAATAATGAAACGGAAAAATACGAAGATATGTAATTTTCGTATATTTTTTATGGCAAAAATTTTTGTCTACGATGAATTTTCCCCCGAAGATAACGCGATGATGCAGGCACTTTATTCGCGCAGCCCGCAGAGCGTGGTGGAACACGTGGAGAAAGTCAAACAGACCGGCTCCGGCAAGTTTATGGAAACATTTTATGTGGGTTACGGCCACGCCAGCATCGCCGATTGCGGCAGCACCACAATTTTTATTGAAGGCGTCAGTATTTTAGGTGATAAAGCCGTTCAGGATTGGCCTCTTTATTCGGGTCAGGAAACCAGCACCCGCTACGTTGATATGGCGCGTCAACCGATAATTGACCCTTTGGCTACGGCCGAATCGAAAGCAGTTCTGGAGCGTTGGATGCAATTTTACATCGTCAGCCAATCGGTGATGGAAAAATTTTTGATGCAGCAATATCCCCGTCAGGAAGGGGAAAATGAAGTAGTTTATCAGAAAGCCATTAAAGCCAGAGTTTTTGATATTTTGCGCAGTTTTTTGCCAGCCGGCATCACGACGCAATTAAGCTGGCATACTAATTTAAGGCAGGCCTACGACAAATTAGTCATTTTGCGCCATCATCCTTTGGATGAAATACGCCAAATTGCTCTTAATATTTCGGCAAAATTAAAAGAAAAATACCCGCATAGTTTCAGCCAGCCGGTAGTTGACGAACAGGAAAATTATCGGGAAAAATTTGTCCAAAAATACAATTATTTTAAACCGGAAAGAGCGGTGGAATCTTCTTTCCAAACGAATATTTCACGAGCAGAGTTGGAAAAATACCAGGATATAATTAACAGCCGGCCGTCAAAAACCGGACTGCCGCATTTTTTGACGGAGTTGGGCACCGTCACTTTTAATTTTTGGCTGGACTTCGGTTCTTTTCGGGACCTGCAACGTCACCGCCACGGCGTCTGCCGCATGCCGCTTTTAACAATGCAGTTAGGATTTAATAGTTGGTATTTGGGGCAGTTGCCCGATGAACTGCGGTTGCGAGCGGAAAAATTAATTGACCAGCAGTCCGAGGCAATCGCTAAATTGGGCGCCTCGCCGGAAATTTTGCAATATTATATCGCCTTGGGATTTAACGTGCCCTGCCGCGTCACCTACGGCCTGCCGGCCGCCGTTTATGTCATTGAGTTGCGTTCGGGCAAAATGGTTCATCCGACTTTGCGGCAGACTGCTTTTAAAATGCGCGAAGCACTTCTTGGCGCTTTTCCGAATTTAGTTTTAAACTGCGACTTGGAGCCGGCGACTTGGGATATTTCGCGGGGCTTACAGGATATTGTTAAGAAATAAAAAACAAGTATGGAAAACAGGAAAATAGTTGCCATTTTAGGATTACCCGGTTCGGGAAAAACCGAGGCCATAAATTATTTAATAAAAAAATTAAATTGGCTAAAAGTTTATTTTGGCGATGTGACTTTTGACGAAATGAAAAGTCGGGGAATAGAAATAAATGAAGAGAACGAACGGGAAGTCAGAGAGGGCTTGCGAGCGCAGTTTGGTCAATTAATTTACGCGCAAAGAGTGATTAAAAAAATAGAAAGTTTGCCCGATGATAAAAATGTTTTAGTGGAAAGTTTGTACAGTTGGCCGGAATATTCGGAATTTAAAAAAAAATTCGGCAAAGATTTTATCACCATCGCGGTTTATGCCTCGCCAAAAATCAGATATGAAAGATTAGGTAAGCGGCCAGTCAGGCCGTTGACACCGGAAGAATGTTTAAGCCGCGATTATGCTCAAATAGAGAATCTTTTTCAGGGCGGGCCAATCGCCATAGCGGATTACACGGTTATAAATGAAGGCAGTAAAAAAGATTTATATGAGCAAGTGGATAGAATAATTAATGATTTGGATAATTCCTCCCTTTGAAAAGGGAGGTTAGGAGGGATTTTGATTAAATCCACCCAGCCCTCCTTTAAAGAGGAGGGAGAAATTTATGAAAGACCCCCAAATTTATAATTTAATTAAAAAAGAAATCGCCAGACAGCGCGACGGGTTGACTTTGATTCCTTCGGAAAACTACGCCAGCCCGGAAGTTTTGCGGGCAATGGGCACGCCTTTGAGCAATAAATATTCCGAAGGTTATCCTGGCAGACGCTATTATGGCGGCAATGAATTTATTGATGCCATTGAAGCGCTGGCTATGGAGCGGGCCAAAAAATTATTCAAGGCCGAGCACGCCAATCTGCAGCCGCATTCTGGCTCCCAGGCCAACGCCGCGGTTTATTTGGCGTTGCTCAAGCCCGGTGATAAAATTTTAGGCATTGATCTTAAAGCCGGCGGACATTTAACCCACGGCTCGCCCGTCAATTTTTCCGGCTTAACGTATAAATTCGCTCATTACGGCGTTGACCCAAAAACCGAGGTAATTGATTTTGTGGAGGTGGAAAAAATCGCCCGGCGATTCAAGCCAAAATTAATTATTACCAGCACCACTGCTTATTCGCGCGTTTTGAATTTCAAAAAATTCAGCGCCATTGCCAAGCGCGTTAAGGCATATTTGATGGCCGACATCGCTCATATTGCCGGATTGGTCATCGCGGCTGAACATCCGCATCCTTTTCCTTGGTGCGATATTGTTACTACCACTACCCACAAGACCCTGCGCGGGCCGCGGGGCGGTTTGATTTTGTGTCAAACCAGAGACCGGATTAATCCAAAAGACAAATTAAATTTAGCGCAGAAAATTGATAAAGCGGTTTTTCCGGGATTGCAGGGCGGGCCGCTGGACCATGTCATTGCGGCCAAAGCAATTTGTTTTTTGGAAGCCAGCCAGCCGAGTTTTAAAAAATATCAGCACCAGATTATTTTGAACGCCAGCGCCATGGCCGAAGAATTTATGAAGCAGGGAATTAGGGTGGTGAGCGGCGGCACGGATAATCATTTGATGGTGTTGGATATTTCCAGATTTAATTTAGATTCGCGCTCCATTCAGGATGAGCTGGATAAATTGGGTATTTATGTCAATCGTAATGCCATACCCAATGACCCGCGGCCGCCTTATAATCCTTCCGGCATCAGGGTCGGCTCGCCGGCTATCACTACCCGCGGTTTTAAAGAAAAGGGGGCGGCGCTGGTCGCTAATTTAGTAGCGCAGTTGATTAAAAACCCCGACAATCAGAAAATTAAATCGGAAATTAAAAGCGGAGTGAAGAAATTGGTAAAAAAGTTTCCAATCTACGAAGATTTTCGATGGTAAAATTTCTTGCCGCTTTTTTGGCGGCAAAAAAGCGGCGGAAAAAACCGCCGCCCGAGCATAAAATTTTGAGAAAATCGGGCTCACCTCGCTAAAATCGCTATCCACGCCCCGCTTCGCGGGGCCCGACCATAGCACGCGATTTTTATACGCTCGGCTCGCCACGATTTTCTGGCAAAATTTTTGCTATGGGCGGTACACGAATTCGTAATTTTGCCTTTTCCATTTTATGAAACTATTCAACGGCCAGAAAGCGGCAGATAAAATTTTAAAAGAATTAAAAGTAGAAATTGAAAAGAAAAAAATCCGGCCGGTGTTGGCCGCTATTTTGGTTGGCGAAGACGAAGCCTCAAAACTTTACATTAGATTGAAAAAAGAAGTGGGCAAAAAGGTTGGCATAGAAGTCCGCGATTTTAATTTTTCCAGTCAGGCAAAAGAGGAAGAAATAATCGCTGAAATTAAGAAATTAAACGACGACAAAAGAATTCAGGGCATAATTATTCAGTTGCCGCTGCCAGCGGTTTTTAACACCGACAAAATCATTGAGGTCATAAGTCCGGCCAAAGATGTTGATGGTTTTCACCAAGAAAACCGCCGGCTGCTCGCCAAAAGGAAGGAGCCAAATTTTATGCCGGTTTTGCCAGCGGCAATTTTGCGGGCGATATCGGAAGCGGTTAAAAATAGCTTGCCAACTTTAAAAGACAAAAACATTTTGGCTTTGGTTAATTCGGAAACTTTCGCTCAGGTTTTGAAGTCGGTTTTAGAAAAAGAGGGATTGTCGCTGAAATACCAGGCCAGAAATACCTGTTTGGTTTTGGGCTTGGAAAAAGAAATGCAGAATGCCGATGTTTTGATTTCGGTTTGCGGCTGCCCTAATTTAATTAAGGGGGCGATGATAAAAAACGGCGCGATTTTGATTGACGGCGGCATCACCAGATACCATGACGGCAAAGTGGTGGGCGATGTGGATCGCCAAGACGTAGCAGATAAAGCCGCCTTTTTGACGCCGGTGCCCGGCGGGATCGGACCCTTGACAGTGGCGTTGCTGTTGTGTAATGTTTATTTAGCGGCGAAAAAAGTTCTTAATTCCAACCAAAGGAGGAAAGGAGGGTAAAATGTACGAGACAGTTTTGGTCAAGGAGAATGTGAAATACTATCATGGGGAAAAGCCAGAGGAGGGGGAAAGGATTAGCCGCGCAGCTAAACATCCAACAAAGGGGGTAATTTTCCACGATGGTTCGACCGAGCACGTTCATATCGTCGGTTTCGACACCAAACTGGGCGTGTCAGTCGGAGTGACCTTGCGGAAAGATGAGATTCCTTCTTGGGTAAACACTCCAGAGGAGTGAATTTAGGCCCGCATTTTGCATAATACAAGATACATCTTAGACTCCATGAGGTCATAAACCCTTATGGAGTTTTTTAATCATCTTTGAATCGCTAGTTGCTTGTGTTATAATATTTCTGGCGCTCCCTGTTTATTAAATAGGGAACCGCAAAGGCCGGTTTTACCGGCCTTTTTAAATTTTGTCTGCGAGCGCCAGCCCCGCATACAATTTGTTGTTGTGCGGGGCAAGCCTAAAGCGAGGCGCGAGCAGATACAAAACTCAATCCCGCCTTTCGTGAAGGGCGGGATAAAATAACTTTTTTTATTAATTTTTTCGTGCTACAATAATTTCGTATGGAATACGAACCAACTATTGGTCTGGAAATTCACGTAGAGCTTAAAACAAAAAGCAAGATGTTTTGTGATTGCGCCAATGCTTTTGGTTTGGAAAAAGAGCCCAATGTCAATATTTGTCCGGTTTGCACCGGCCAGCCCGGCGTTTTGCCGGTGATTAATGAAGAAGCCCTTAAGATGGCGCTTAAAACCGGGTTGGCGCTGAATGCCAAGATTCCTGAATTTTCTAAATTTGACCGCAAGAATTATTTCTATCCGGATTTGCCCAAGGGTTATCAAATTTCGCAGTATGACAAGCCCTTAACCGAGGGAGGTTATCTGGATATCGGCGAAGGCAATGATTTTAGCCGAATAAAAATCAGGCGCGTGCATCTGGAAGAGGACACCGGCAAATTGGTGCATCCCAAGGGTGCTGATTATTCTTTGGTGGATTTGAACCGCGCGGGCGTGCCGCTGATGGAGTTGGTGAGTGAGCCCGATATCAAATCCGGTAGCCAGGCGAGAAAATTTTGCCAAGAGTTACAGCTGATTTTACGTTATCTCGGGGTGTCTGATGCCGACATGGAAAAGGGTCAGATGCGCTGCGAGGTTAATATTTCGCTAATGCCCACGAATATGGACACGAATAGCACGAATAATATTAGTGAAATTCGTGCTCAAATTAGTGTAAATTCGCGATTACTAGGGACAAAAGTAGAAATTAAAAATTTAAATTCTTTCCGGGCGGTGGAAAAATCAATAGATTATGAAATTAAACGCCAGGCAGAGGAACTAGAAGCGGGCAAAAAAATAATTCAGGAAACTCGCGGCTGGGATGATGTCACTGGGATGACGGTGGCGCAGCGCACCAAAGAGGAAGCGCATGATTACCGCTATTTTCCCGAGCCGGATTTGCCGCCGCTGACGCAGCTATCAGCTATCAGCTATCAGCTGTCGGTTAAAATGCCGGAATTGCCGGCGCAACGGCGAGCGCGTTTTGCCAAAGAATATAGTTTGCCCGCAGGCGACATTGAAATTCTGGTCGTCAACAAGGAATTGGGCGATTTTTTTGAGGCGGCGGTGAGCGAGTTAAAAAACTGGGAAAAAGACGCTCAGCCAAAAATTGAAGCGGCGAAACTGGTTAAATTAACCGCCAATTATTTGGTGACCGAGTTGCAAAAATTGTTTTATCAGTCAAATCAATCATTTGAAGATTTAAAAATTACGCCGGAAAACTTCGCTGAATTTATAAAATTAACCGCTCAAGGCGTGGTTTCTTCCAGCGGCGCCCAGGCGGTGCTAAAGGAAATGTTTGCCAGCGGTGCCGATCCTTCGCATATCGTCAGCGAGAAGGATTTGGGACAGGTTAGCGATGAGGAAGAATTAATCAAAGCCGTGGACGAGGTTTTGAGTCAAAATCCAGGTCCGGCGGCAGATTATAAAAAAGGCAAGCAAAATGCTCTGATGTTTTTGCTGGGCAAGGTGATGGCCGCGACCCGCGGCAAAGCCAATCCGCAACTGGTGGCGGAAATTTTGAAGAAAAAGATTAGCTCTTAAGTTGTGGACAGACCGCTATTGACAGATATTTAGCCGTCGGCTATCCTTGATTCAAAGGTATGACAAGAAAATTATCATTATTTTGGAGGAGGGATTCGGAGTATTAAAAAAAACCCCATTGAGGGGTATTTTTTTTAAGTTCTTTTTGAAAGGAGAAAAAAATGGAGAATTCCGTTTGCGTCTTTGGAGCAGAGTGCGGTTCTTTTAATCCCCATGTCTGTAGTAATAAAAATCTTTTAGCCGGTTGCGGCGGTAAAATTAAACCCAACGCACCATCAGCAGAACGTTTTGAAGCACTCTTACCCAAAGAATTTTTACCTGGTGTATGTAAAATTTGTGGCGTGAAAAAAGAGGTGGCCCCGGTAAATAAACAGATGGATGCTTGCAGAGGCTGCTGGCCGTTTATTTTGGCGAGGAGACTGTTGATAAAAGAAGTATTACCTTGATAAACCAAGTAGAAATTATTCTAAAACCGACGAGGTTGTCCAGAGCTACAACCTCGTTTTACTTTTTAAGAAAATTTTTAACTAAGAAATTATATCTGTTACTGTTTGTTAGCCAATAGATTTTTACCCCTTGTTTTTCTGAGCGTCGAAACCAGGTCATCTGGCGTTTGGCATAATGCCAAATTTCTTTTTCCAGCCGTTCAGGCATTGCTTGGCGGCTGATTTTCTTTTGCAAGAATCTCGCAAGCCAGCGGTATTCCAGGCCGAAATCTTCAAGGCGTTTCCAGGAAAGGCCCGATTGCCTTAATTGTTCAACTTCCCGAATCATTCCTTGCTTCAGTCTTTTTTTGAGTCTTTTTGAAATCAGTTTTTTGAGTTCGTCAGGGGATTTTTTGATGCCCAAAAATAAAGAATTGAAATCTCCCCTAACCCCTCCTAAAGGAGGGGAATTGCTCCCTCCCTTTAGGGAGGGTTGGGGAGGATTTATTGGCGGTACAGCCTTGCCGGTCTTGCAGATTATTTCCAGTGCGCGGATCAGGCGACGGGGATTGTCAGGGTCAATATTTTTAGCTCGCACCGGGTCAAGCTTTTTTAATTTTTCAAACAACTCTTGCGTCGTTTTTTTCTCAAGCCGTGCCCGGATTTTTAAATCCGGTTTGACTTCGGGAATTGCTAAATTTTCTGTTACTGCCTGAATATAAAATCCCGTGCCGCCGCAGATTATCGGCAATTTCCCTTTGGCTAAAATTTTTTCAATCGCCTTTTGCGCCAGATTTTTATATTGAGCAACCGAAAATCGTCTTTTGGGCGAAGCAACATCAAGCAAATAATGAGGGACGCCCTGATGAAGATAAATGTATTTTGTATTTTGTATTTTGTATTTTGGAAATTGTTTAGGATTTAGGATTTGTAATTTGGGATTTTTATCTCTCGGTACTTTGCCCGTGCCAATATCCATGCCGCGATAAACCTGGCGCGAATCGGCGGAAATAATTTCGCCGTTGATTTTTTTGGCAATTTCCACAGCCAAATCAGACTTGCCAGAAGCAGTCGGGCCTAAGATAACGATGATTTTGGGTTTTTCAAGCATTTCAATAATATTTCGCGTTAATTAATTTATCCAAAATCAGCCAGCGCCTTTTTTTCTCTTTTGGTGAAACGTCGTCTTTTAATTTAGCGGCCGCGGTGCCGGGGCGCGGGGAGTATTTGGCAATGTAGGCCTTGTCAAATTTAATTTCGCGGCAGAGTTTTACCGTATTTTGAAATTGTTTTTTGGTCTCGCCCGGGAAGCCGACGATGATGTCGGTAGAAATGGTGACTGGTGGAAAATTGGTTTTGCGCGCCAAAGCCGCGCCCGGCGCGGCTTTGGCGCGCCCCTCTAGCGGACTTTTGGCGCCGGAGGGACGGTATTTTTTAAAAGCGGCGCGAATTTTTTTGATGAGCTTTTTATAATGGGCGGTTGTATAATGACGGTTCATTTTACGCAGAATTTGGTTGTCGCCGCTTTGCACTGGCAAATGAATTTGAGGCGTAATTTTTTGGCAGCGGGCGATGGTTTCAATCAGCTCATCGGACATGTCTTTGGGATGGGAGGTTAAGAACATCAGGCGGAAATCACCGGGGAGATTATTTATCAATTTGAGTAATTTTGGAAAGTCGATAGCCTTCGACTTCGCTCGACTTGTCTTCGGGGTTCGCTCAGGCAATAAGTTATTGTTATGTGTTATATGTTTCCTGTTATATGAATACGAGTTCACATTCTGTCCCAGTAAAATAATTTCTTTATAGCCCTTTTTTATCAGCGATTTCACTTCGGCAATAATTTCCTTCGCCGGCCGCGATTTTTCTCGGCCGCGCGTGTAGGGGACAACGCAGTAGGAGCAAAAATTATTGCAACCGGTCATAATCGGCACGAAAGCGCTGAATCTACTTTGGGGAATTGGAGATAAATTAAAATAATCATTCGGGTGCCAGAATGATATGTTTTTGTGCACAGCTAATCTTTTTTTGTCATATTCCAGCAGGCAGCCGGCCACAATGATTTTTTTATTGCCAAACCGGTTGATTTTTCCGTAGATTCTGTCAACAGCCGATTGCCTAATCGAACAGCTATTAAGCACGATTAAATCGGCTCCTTGGGCGTTGGAAGCCGGTTTATGTCCCCGTTGTTCTAAAATAGCGGCGATTCTCTCGGAGTCGTTCTTATTCATTTGACAACCGTAGGTAATGATGTAGTAGCGCATAAGATTTATTTGCCCCGCATCGTTCCGCCAACTGGCGGATCTGGTGCGGGGTTCATTTGGCAGCCATAAGGGATGATAAAATATTTCATATTTGGATACAGGGCAAATGATAACAAAAGAGCAGCTCTTTTTCAAGAACTGCCCGAGCCGTTTTCGTTTAAATTTATAACAGTTAATCCTCAAACACTATCGGAATAATTATTTTGTTAATTTCTGAATCGTCTTTGGCGGCGACTTGAAAAACTTCTACTACTCCTTTCAGGGTAGACGGTTTTTTATAAGTCAAACTGATTGAAAAATCAGACATTTTTTTGACATTTTTTACCTGAACAAAACTTTCGGCCAGAATTAGTCCTTTATTATCTTTTATTTTTGCTTTGAGTTTATTGCCCGAAAGATTGGCTTGGCCGGCTATCAGCGCCGGGTTTTTGATTTGGGCGCCTATCTTTGGCGAAGTGACCTTGACGACCTTATTTTCCGTTGAAATATTGATGTCACTGGAGGAGTTATAAAGCGATTCTTCTTCTGATTGGCTTTGTCGGATTGACCATAAAAGGAAACCGAAAAAAGCGACGGCCACCAGCGTTATTAATAAAACTCTCTGGGTATTTATTTTTTTCATAGTTTTTGTGCGGCGCCTCCGTTTTAAAAAAATAGACAGCGTTGCCCTCCTTGGATTACAAATATATTATATCACAAACGTCAAAATAGTTATCCCCAGCTTAGGCCAGGAGCCCGATTAAATTTATTTCCAGTTTATTAAGCCAGTTGGAAATTGGCAGGCCGTAAGAATAAGGGGTCAAAACAAGGAAGCCGACCAAGATAAAAATAAAAATAGCCACAAAAATTTTCTTTTTTTGATAAATCTGCGCCAGATATAAAGCGGTGAGTAAAATTCCAAAAGTCATTGCGGGGAGGTAGTGATACAAAAAAGAGATGCGTTTAATAAGAATAAAAGGCAGGAGGTTGGCGAAATAAGCCAGAAGTAGAATGTAAAAAATTGGTTTGACGCGGCGGCGGCTTTTTTTATCGGTAATTAAAATTAAAGTGAGGGCGACGAAAGCCAGCGTCAGCCACCAGAGAACCGGATTGCCGACAAAATAAATATTGGCTGATTTGCCTGAAGGTGGCTGTCCGTCTGTCCAATAATAAATCGGCTTGCGGTCAATGGGCCAGGAATACCAACGGCTGCCATAGGGATGCTCGGCCGTGATGCCGGCGTTGGCCGAAAGCATAGTTTTATTGAGCTCAAAAAATTTTTGAAAAAAAGAAAGGGGCTGATAGATATTGTCGCGGCCGTATTTTAATTCTTGCTGCCAAGCTGAACTCATAAAAGCGTCGCCCGGCCCGGATTCAGGCACAAGTTTGAAGTGGATGGCATAGGGGATAGCATAAACAGCAAAACCGATTACCAGCAGAAATATTAAATCTATCGACGTTTCTTTAACCAGCATCCATTTTGGCATCCCGGACTTGCCTGCTCCGTCGCAATGCGAAGCATTTGCTTCGGGGATCCGGGATTCAGGGGTCTGGATTCCTGTCTGCCTGTCCGGTAGGCAGGCTTTCGTAGGAATGACAGGGATAGAGTTATTTAGATAATTAGTTAATTTCTGACTGAAAATTTTAGCCACCAAAACCACGCCGATAATCCCAATTGTGGTCAGCCCCGTCCATTTAATAGATATGGCCAGGCTAAAGAAAAGACTAGTCAGAATTAGATAAAAAAACCATTTGGCGCCGAAACTTTTTTGCCGCTGCTGCAGAAAGAAAAAACAAAGCGCCAGGACTTCAAAAGTCAGCATGAAAATATCAACCAAAATGAAATGTGACTGAACCAAAAAGGCGTTGTCCAGCAAAATTAAAACGCCGGCAATCAGCGCCGTTTTTTTTGAGCGGCTGATAAGCCAGGCGAGCCAGGAAAACGCCAAAACAAAAAGTCCGCCAAAAAAAGCTGGTAAAAATCTTAAAGTAAAAAGCATTTGCGGCGCGGCTTGCTCCCCGATGTGGTCAAAGTCAAAATTGGGATTGACGCCGTTCAATTTCGCCCAGCCGGCAATCATGAGTTTGCCCAGCGGCGGGTGAATGTCAAAATAATACTGGCCGGTAAAATAAGCGCCGACAAATTTGCCAAAATGGACTTCGTCAAAAACGACCTGGGCAGGGTGGCTTAGAAAAGCGAAATGAACGGTGAAGGCCAAGATGGCTAAAATAATGAATGGCCAGGATTTTTGGAAAAATGATTTCATTTTTCGAAATTGGTTCTCTTTTGCACCGGCAAAAGAGAACCAGAAAAACTCTCGCGCGGCGATAAAATTTTGAGAAAATCGGGCTCGCCTCGCTAAAATCGCTATCCACAACGCCCCGACCTGACGGTCGGGGCCCCCACCACAGCACGCGATTTTTATACGCTCGGCTCACCGCGATTTTCTAACAAAATTTTTCGCATGCGCGAAACTTCAGCTTACTTTTTTAAAGAGGAAAAATTCGTATTCCTTGTACTTTCTTTGGCAATCGTTTTGTATTTTCTTTGTAAGACTTTTAAGTTGTTTTAATTCCTTGCCTTTTAAAAATAAGCTCTCCCAAGTGTTCCTTGATAGTATCGTCGGATGATATTCATAGGGGTGATCAAGATTTATAGACAATAATAAATATTTTTTTGTGACTCTTATCAGTTCTCTTATTGAAGCTTCAATATCAAAAAATGGTATATGTTCCATAACATCCGAGCAGAAAACAAGATCGAATTCGCTGTCCTTGAAGGGTAAATTTTCTAATCCAGCGCGATAAACTATTCCCCTTTTTCTTAAATCCGAGAGGTAGTGTTCCAGCGCGTATTTTGATGCTTCTGTTCCTTTACAGTCGTATCCTTCAGTCAGAAGCTTCCTCACTATGTGGCCCATGCCGCAGCCGGCATCCAGAAAAGTATGGAAATCGAAGTACTTCATTAGAAGGCAGGAGAGGAAGGTAAATCTTTTTTCGTGCGTTGGATCATTATAATTAAATTTTTTATAATGTTTTCTTCTGGGAAAATCCTCGGCCCAATAAAAATTCTCAAAATATTCTTTGTTGTATTTTGCTCTCTCTGACTGTCTAATTTTTGAGTGACTTTTAGCTGTCATTTTTTATCTTTTATTTCTTCTTTAATTTTTTCTACAAACTCTTCTATCTCCATCGCCCCCAAATCTCCCTTACCGCGTTCGCGCACCGCGACAGAATCAGACTCTATTTCTTTGTCGCCCACCACCAGAAGGTAGGGAATTTTTTGCAGTTCGCCGTCGCGGATTTTTTTGCCGATGGTTTCGTTTTCGTGCTTGACGGCCACGCGGATATTTCCAGTTTTTAATTTTTCAGCAACTCCAAAGGCATATTCCTCGTGTCGCGAGCCGACCGGCAAAATCCAAACCTGCTCGGGCGACAGCCATACCGGAAAAGCGCCGGCGTAGTGCTCTATTAAAATTCCCATAAATCTTTCAAGTGATCCGAGTAATGCATGATGAATCATTATTGGCTGTTGTTTTTTGCCTTTCTCGTCAATATAGGAAACATCAAATCTTTCGGGCAGGTTAAAATCAACCTGAATAGTGGTGCACTGCCAGGCGCGGTCAAGGGCATCTTTTATTTTTATGTCAATTTTCGGCCCGTAAAAAACGCCTTCTCCTGGGTCAATTCGATATTTTAATCCGGTTTTATCAAGTGCAAACTTCAAGGCATTAGTCGCTTTGTCCCAGATTTTTTCATTGCCGATAAATTTTTCCGGCCGAGTTGAAAGATAAACGTCATAATCGCTGAATCCGAAAATTTCGAGCATTTTTACTGCAAATTCAATAATTTTGACAAGCTCGTCACTCAATTGTTCAGGCAGACAAAAAATATGGGCGTCATCCTGGGTGAAGCCGCGCACCCGCGTTAGGCCGTGCAGAACGCCGGAGCGCTCATAGCGATAAACCGTGCCAAGTTCCGCATAGCGGATAGGCAGGTCTTTATAGCTTCTTGTCTGGCTTTGATAAACAAAGATATGAAAAGGGCAATTCATCGGCTTTAAAAGATATTCCTCTGTATCAATTTTGATTGGTGAATAAAGATTTTCGCGATAAAAATCCAAGTGGCCTGATTTTTTCCAGATATTTATATTACCGATATGGGGCGAGTAAACCAGTTGATAATTATTTTTTTGGTGTTCACTTTTCCAGAAATCTTCTATTATTTGGCGGATAATCGCGCCCTTAGGATGCCAGACGGGTAGACCTCCGCCGGTCAGTTCGGGCAAACTAAATAGATCCAAATCTTTACCAATTTTTCTGTGGTCTCTTTTTTCCGCCTCCTCTAATCTTTTAAGATGGTCGTCCAAATCTTTTTTTGACTCAAAGGCCGTGCCATAGATTCGCTGGAGCATTTTGTTTTTTTCCGAACCGCGCCAATAAGCGCCGGCGATTTTTAAGAGTCTGAAAGCGTCGGATTTTATTTCGCCAGTTAAGTCAATGTGCGGGCCGCGGCACAAATCTACAAAACCTCCGGTTTTGTAGATGCTTACTTTTAACCCCTCTGTGCCCCCCTTTGAAAGGGGGGTTGAGGGGTTATTATCTGACCGTAGTTCTTGGCCGGTAGACAATTCTTTAATCAATTCAACCTTGTATGGCTGTTTGGCTTTTTCAAAAAGTTTGATGGCTTTTTTGGCGTCAATCTCTTGGCGCTCAAACGGAAAATTTCGTTTGATAATGGCGCGCATTTTTTCTTCCAGCAGCGGTAGGTCTTCGGGAATTAATGTTCGCGGCAAATCAAAATCATAATAAAATCCATCCTCAATCGTCGGTCCGATGCCGAATTCGGCCTCGGGAAACATTTCTAAGACGGCGGCGGCGAGAATATGCGCTGTAGAGTGTCTTAAAATATCTAATTTGTTATTTTTGTTTTCCATAAATTTAGTTCTGTTATAAATTATATTTGACAGTTTATGATTTTATTATTAAGATTGAGTATTCTTTTAAAAAGGAGGTGATTCGAGATGGCCACCACGCAGATTCCTTGTCCGGGCCCAAAGTGTGACGGATTGGTAGGAATTTCGATTCGCTTCGACCAGCAGATAATAACGGGCGATTACTTGCAGAACACGACCCGTTACCACCTTTTCATTCGGACGGAAAAATGTTCAAAGTGCGGGATTATTGTCTTCGAGGACCTTTCGTCTTTTACTGTTCGGTGGAAGGAGAAGGGAAAAAAGTAAAAAATAAACCCCATCCCAAAAATTTGCCAAAAAAGCAAATCCTTGGGACGGGGTTTTTCTTTAGAAACCTCGCGGTTCCACCCAAGTTATCCGCTTATACAAAGCGGATCACTCTTCGCGCCATTTTTATCCGCCTCGGGCGGAAACGCAGGCGCGCTCGTGAGCTCCATGGATGGTGAGGCCACTTCAGCGCTCTAATAATATATTAAGATTTTTAAATAAATTGTCAACAAAAAACAAAAATGTAGTTAAAAATTTGTTAAAAGTTTGGGGTGGTACCAAAAACGTGCTATCGCGCGACATTGGTACATCGCTGAAATT
>Ga0315291_10004375_pt1 | contig 18007 bp, 21 predicted proteins | sample YL17G12_20_MG_FD_203070 | JGI IMG/M metagenome (GOLD analysis project Ga0315291, IMG submission 203070) | Sediment microbial communities from Yellowstone Lake, YNP, Wyoming, USA - YL17G12_20 | ecosystem: Environmental > Aquatic > Freshwater > Lake > Sediment | place: USA: Wyoming | collected...
CACCAAGTTCATTCACCTTTTTGACAAAGTTGGTTACGGGAAGATTTCTATCGAATAATTCCGCACCTAAAACCTCTATGACTTCTGGTAATTTGCGCCGGAGTAAAGTCCTAACCTCTCTGTCCCCGAGCATACTGCGGACCCGCTCCTCATACTTTCCGAGAGGGACCTTCTGTACCAGGTCGGGATACTCTGCCAGGACTTCAGGCGGTACAGGTTTACCCTTGCGGATAGCAGTTTCGACTTCAACGCGGTGAGCATAATCGGGATACTGATAGACGAATTTACCTTCCGGGGTTACAAAACCCGTTATGGCTTCATCATAGGGGATATTATGGGTCTGGATCAGATCGCTATGATTATAAATACCATTCTCGCCCGCCTTGGCAGAGTAGATTTTGTCTTCCCATTTAACGCCGATTTTATTGACGCGCTTTTCCAGGGCGGTTTTAATCACTCGGGGGGCGGCTTCGGCTCCACTTACTAGAGCTCTATCGACACCATTGGCAATTTGGTCAAGGTCGGGAATAAAGTCTTTGGCACCTTCCCCCTTGTCCTGAATGGTAAACTTGTTACTGATACCGTTTCTGAGGATCTTAATTTCGTTTGCCCGGGCCGGGGAATCCACCGCATCAATCCCGATCATCGGTCTGATCTTCCTGGTCTTAACATCGAAAGCCCAATAGGTATTGTTCTTGGCACGAGCCAATGCTTCGGGACTCCATTCAGATCCGGCGTGTTCGGCTCCACCCGTAGGTTCTTTAAGTATAAGATCTTCAGAGGTGGTTACGCTGATTGGGAATTTGGTTGTGAACTCACCGAAGGTCATTTGGTGAGGTTCGGACTTGGATTCCTTGGTCCAATCTATAGGTTCTTGTGGCGGGAATTCGGTAATATTTTTCTTGCCCAGGATATAATCAAGGTTCTCTTTTACATTGGCTAAGATTTGTTTTTCAGTATCGGTTAATGGTTTCGGCTCACGGGCATAACGATCCCAAAATTCTCGATTACTGACCGGACGACCCCCGAGAGAGAGTCCGCCAAGAACAGCACCGCCGGATATCTTTTCTTCAAGACTTCCTGGGGTTGTTACAAATCCAGCACCGAAACCAGCGGGAGCCCGCCATCCTGTAGGTAGTTCACCTACGCCATGTAGAATCCCCCCGGTCAATCCGCCTGTTAATCCCCCGGTAAATGCGCCATACCATCCGCCTTGTTGACCACCTTGAGCGGCTCCGTATAGCGGTAGAGCCGCACTTCCCGGTATTCCAGCGGCCCCGAGTCCCTTCAATGCGGCAATGTCAATGGCCGCTTCGCCCAATCCTTTATAAACCTGTTGAGGGATAGATCCCTTCGGATAACCCGCTTCCTCCATAACCCTTTCTTTCTCGCGTAACCAGGGAACGGGTAGATCTGTTAATTGTTCTCCGGCCATCCCGCCACTTAACCCGCGTCCTAGCCAACTAAGGGTATCCAGTACCTTTGCTCCACCACCATACATACCGCTACTCAGGCTATAGATTGGATCCAAAAGCTGACGTGCAAAGGATTTTTTCTTAGGCGGGGGTTGGGGTTTATAGGTGGCGATGTCTTCGTTTATGAGGGCATCGAGCCTTTTTAGGCGGGCTTCTTGTGGATTAAGTCGATCGTAGTCTTCGTCTATGAATGAAAATAAATCATACATTTCGTTCCCCGTTTGCTGACCAACGCCCCTGGTTGTATGACCAAGGGAAAGGGTTTATTTCTTTTTGGATTGTTTGTTCATAAAGTCAACAATCCAAAGTTTGTTAGCGTCAATAAACTTAAGGTCTTCCGGCGTGATTTCGATGTCGGGATACATGACCTTGAGTCCTTCCGCGATCCTTTCTGCTGGAATTGCGGCCATGCTCAAACCCTTTTCCCGGTACCGTGTTTCGAGAAAACCTAAACCATCCATGTAAATTCGCTTTTTATCATCGGGAATCTCGCCCCTTTCGGTGATCCCTGTTGAATGGAGTCCCTTGAGAATCCCATCGGCAACGTCTTGGAATTGTTGAATACGGTCTAGGTTCATTTGCCATGATTTGCTTTGGGCCTGATTGATCGCCAATTCTTGTTGTGCCGAAGTCGCTTCTTCAGACCCCGGCTTGGCTTTCCGAAGTTGTTTTTCAAGCTGAGATTTTTCCAGGGCCAGAGCTCCAATGCGATTAACCGCTGTACCTTGATGCTCAAACATCTTATTGAGTGCTTCTCCAATCTGGTTTACACTTTTAATGCCAATTTCTTCTTTGGCCTGGGGATCTTGACTATAGATGCCTCTTAGGGCATCCGCATAACCCTTGTATCTTTTCAATTCCTCTGCGGTTCTGACTTTCTCCTCAGATTCAGTTTGTCCGATAAAAACATCTGACTTGGCTTTGGTCAAATTGAATTCTGATCGAGCCGCATAATCAATTTTTCCGCGTTCTAGGTTATCTTTGAACCCGGCAATATCTTTTTCAAAATCCTGAAGACCTTTATCCCGGCTTATTGCTAGATCGTATTCAAGTTTGGACCCCCTGCGTCTTTGGCCGTATTCGGTTTGAATCTTACTTATGTCCTGAAGGTAATCTTGCCGCGATAAATTTGACTGAAGGTTATACCCCATGTAGTCTTTAAGCCAACCTAACGCGGGATTAACCCCGGTACCAACGAATGTTTCCCAATCAAAGGCCATTGTAATCTCCTAAATGCACTTAACTTGCCAACTTTGGCATATAAGGCGTAAAACAGGCTCGTAGGATTGCATTAGAGCCACGATCTCAAATTCCCCCATGTCAACCTACGGGCAAAAATTGTCTTAGGTCTGTGTCCAGCCTAACCAGCTAGGATCGTACCCCGGAAGAATGGCATTGCCGCGCTGACCGCCGTATCCGAGCCATTGTCCTTGACCACCGTAATACTGATTTGCTTGCTGATTCTGCCAGCCCATGAGCCGATCAAACCAGCCCGCCGATTCACCACGCCGAGCCGCATTGATCTGTTCCTCAGTCATTGCCCCACCCATTGCCTGTTCATACGGAGTCTGAATATTCCATTGCTCGTATGGAATCATCTGGCCCATCCATCCCGACTGTCCCTGTAGAGCTCCCAGTTGCTGGTTGAAGTCCAAACCCATGCCCGATAAGTAATTCGCCCAATCCGTACCTTCTGCTCCCGTCAATCCCTGAAGCCAACCCATTTGATTACCAATATCTTGCCCCGTGTAGCCAATAAGTTCTTGCTGTCTTCGCTCTTTATCGGCAATGTTTTTCATGGCTTGGGCAGTAGAAATATCCATCGTGCCTTCCATCACGGCACGATTAATCTCGTCTATGCTGTTATCGAAACCGCCGTAGGATCCGCCACCGCGTCTAGCCCCCGCTATGTTCATCAGATTTTGCGCGGCTCCACCGCCAGCCCCGCGTACCCGCTCCATTGCCTGATTGAATTGGGTCTGCTCATACTCGGGATTTTGTTCCATGAACCCGCTATACATATCAGCAAGAGATTTGGGTTTATAATTGCGCCATTCTTCCGCTGTCTGCGGGAGTTTTGACATATCAATTCCGGGCTGATCTACAAGGTCTTGCCAACCGCCATACATACCCTTGATTGATTTCTGTAGTTGTGGGGAATATTGATCTTTAGCCCATTGGTATCCCTTGGGCGAACTCGGGGCTTTCCAATATCCGTTGCCGCTTGTATCTTTTTGAACCATTGTTTTCTCCTTACATCATGCCGTTCATGCCGTATCCGGGATATCCCGAAAAATCACCATACCATCCGCCCTGCATCCCCTGGTTTGGGTACATTCCCATTCCGCCGCCCATGCCATATCCGCCGAATCCACCATAACTCCGGGGCATTTGTGGATACTGAGGATATTGGGGCATTTGATTATAGCCGCCCCCTAGTCCGTAAACGGGCTGAGTAGATGGTGTCATGCCACCGCCGTATATCGGGTTAACTCCACCTGGCCCCATGATGGGAGAATTGGCTCCACCACCACCGCCCGGCATTGCAAACCTCTGCTGTTGTGCGTTGGGTTGCCATCCGGGTTTCCAGGAACTATAGTCATACCATCCACCGGGTGTTTTGAAATTTTGCCATTGATTATTGCCCGTCTTCTTGTTGTATAACCCCATACTTCTCAACTCTTGGTCGGTTCTTGCACCGGGGAATAATTTGCGCCAATCCTGGCCCGCATTAGCTTTTAAACCCCATTGTGAGATGTCTTTCCCGGAAGCTAAACCCTTTTCGATATCCTGTCGGCGTTGATAACCGTATTTTTCATTCCATTGCAATCCTCCGCCCACGTTAGGACTGCGCCACCAGCCGGGATTTTTTTCGTAGGCACCGCCTGCCCCCATCCATGTAGGTTGATTAGCCATATCTATTCCCCTTTACATCATGCCCATGCCGTAGTTCGGCTGTCGCATGAAGTCGCCGTACCATCCGCCCATATTCCCCATATTGCCTTGCATCCCGCGATTGGGATACATCCCCATGCCCTGGTTTCCGCCCATGCCAACTTGCATCCCCGGATACATCCCCATTCCTTGATTCGGGTACATATTCATTCCGCCACCCATTTGGGTTTGATTGATGTTGGGTCTGAAATTTCTCATATTGGGATACCCTCCCATACCCATGCCACCTTGAAAACCACGGTTGGGAAACTGGCCCATAGGGGGCATACCCATTCCGCCCTGCCATCCACCCCGTATCCCCTGGTTCGGATACATTCCCATGCCCGGCATCTGATTCATGCCGGGATATCCCGGCCTAGTCATGCGCTGTCCTGGTACGGGTGTACCGAAATCTTGCGTCCGCCTAGGTTTCATCGGCTGAACACCAGGTGGTAACGGCCTCTCCATCCCACCGCCCATAGCATTGGGGTTAGTTGCAAATGGAGTCATATTTCCCACCCCGCCCATTCCGCCACCCGGCGAGACTTGGGTAGCCTGTTGCATCCCCTGAATATAGGGATTAGCCGGATACTGTGAATTGGGTTTATAGAGATTTTTGTTTACCATTTTCGTTTCTCCTTATCCAAATTGCGAAAAATCGCCGTACCATCCACCTGGACTCATGCCAGGTCCACCCATTCCGGGTCGCATGCCTCTCCCCATTCCTGGACCCATGCCGCGCCCCATGCCGGGTCCTTCCATGTTCGGATTCATTCCCGGCCCAGGCATAGGATAGGGGCCATTGCCGGGCGGAATTTGCATCGGTGGTTGCTGTTGTGGCATTAGGGCGGCAAAAAGCTGATTAAGCTGATCCATGCCTCCCGTTCTTCCTTGCGGCATCCCCCAATCACCAAACATATTCATCATCCGAGAGGCCAATGCGCCTTGAATCGCATTGTTTAGCCCCGGACTTTTGAACATGAAGGATTCCTTGGGGAGTTCGGGGAATAGTTGATTCGCTTTGGCTTGGTAAGCCGCTTGAGCTTGTTCGTAGGCTTTTCTAGTTTTCTTTTGCTTTGCCCCCTTTGCCATGCCGCCGAAAAGACCACCGAGTAAACTAATGGCGGCACCGATCCCGGCTCCGGCTAGTGTTCCGATTCCGGGAATAACTGAGCCAATCGCGGCTCCCGTTCCCGCTCCGCCGAGCATACTATTGCCCATGTTGCCGTCCCCGCCACCGCCGCCAGCAAAATCACCATACCATCCGCCACCGCCACTCCCACCCGATGGTGTACTCTGCCATCCCCCCGTAGTAGGATAGCTAGGTAAACTGTAATATGGATTTATAGCCATGTTTTCCCCCTTAGAAACACTCGATATGTGCCATTACCCGGCAACCCCGATCAGTTGTTGGTTCCGTGATTTCGATATAGTGAAAACCCGCCGCATAGCTTTTCCACGCTGAAGCGTTCATTTCGCCCGTGCCACTTACATGGAAAGCATGAGTACCCGTACCGTCCCCAATGTCCGACCATCCAGTAGCGACCTTAATAAGATTCGTAACATCAGTACCATCAATGGAAACCGTTAGCTGATGGGCGTATGTCTTTGGGGCCCAAGTATTGAGAGTTCCACCATTAAGACCTGAATAATTTATGGTAATATTGGTAACGGCAGAAGCAGTTGGCCCAGGATCGGTATATCCTGAATAAACCGAACCCAAGTCTTTGGATGATACCGCCGCCGTTCCCGATGGTCCGGTAGATGTATCTGAAAATGAATGGTTATGGGATGATCCAGCCCCCGTACTGCCATTTAAAACGTGAGCTGATACAATCTCACCTGACGTTGCGATGTAGGTGGTTTCCGTACTTTTCCAGTAGTTATGGTAATGGATAGTATGATTTTCAATGACAAACGTTCCCTTGGTGTGAGTATGAGAGTTTTCGGGTCCGGTAGTCCCACTAACATCATGTTTGTGACTTGAAGATCCAAACTCATTTCCTGGATGTGCGTGAGATCCCAAATCAACACCATGCCTATGTGTTCCGCCAGCATAATGTAAATGCCCCGCATCACCACACGCATGATCATGGAGTCCGAGTTCTGTATAAAACCGTCTTGGAAACATCAGGCCCATGAGGGCAATTTTAACGGTAGGACTTGCGCCTTCGGTCTTGAACCACAGTTTTGAACTATTGCCATTGTCAAGGTCGAGTGTTGCCGAATAGCTACGAACTGCCCCGCCCGTGTATCCGCCGTTATAATCTATCTGATTCCAGGCTGTCCCATTCCAGCCGTAAAATTTGTTATCTCCTGTGCAATAGACAATTCGCCCAATATCTCCAGCCACGCCACCGGGAAGACTTGCTACCTTTTCGCATACAAAGTTTTTGGCCTGTGATTTATCTAGGTCAATATTGGCTGAGAATTTCTGTTCTACCGAGAAAACATTAGCCGCGTTTGTCTTCGGAATGTTGGCCGTGAGATAAATATCGGCAATCCCCCCGGCGTTGAAAACCGGATTAGCTGAAAAAGTCCATGCGGCCGAGATTGTCATAACCGTGTCATTTAGGCAGATTGCAGATCCCGCCTTGACGTTGTTTTTTTCCAGGTTGCCATTAAGAACAGTCACAACCGCACCAAAATTGGCGTTCATCTGGACAGCGTCAATAATGTTGCCAGCTCCGGTCCCATTTGCGAAGGTATTTGGAATTGTTAAAAGCATCTTATTTCCCCCTAAAAGACTTTAAAAATCGCCTTAGTTAATCCTTGGGCTACCCCAAATTTCAATACGAGGTCGAACACTAGGCCCACTAGACCCGTGATTAAGAGATAGAAAATCCAGTCCACCTTCTTCTGTAAGTGCCTAAAATCATTCTCTTTAAATTCCTTGAATAGTTCGTATAATTCTTGGGTAGTCAATCTATTTCTCCCCCTTTTCTTTCCCACCAAAGAACTTCTGTAGAATTGAAAGGATGGTCGAGGCCAACCCCAGGATTTTTAGGATTTTGTTGAATGGAAAGGTTGTCTTAAAATTCATTGCACTCTCGCTTCCCCGAGCAAGATTCTGCACCAGATATCCCAACCCTCTGACGGTGGCGAATAGAAGTAAGAATAATATTCCCGAATGTTTTGTTGCCCGCCGGTGTTTTGAAGTCGGAGATTATGGTATGTAACCCAAGCATTGCTCAGGCTTTTTTCAAAGTAGAACGAAACGAATTCTCCGTTGTGAAGGTATGACCAACAGGTGACGGCCCCTGATTGCATCCAATCATTTTCGGAAAAAATGCTACCTAATGTTTCTTCACGGTTGCCGTTATAGATTCGGATATCATCCGGGTATCCAAGTAACATGAAAAGTCGCCCCCGATCTGTCAGATATCCGCGGTTGCCATTTTCGCTCCCAAAGAACTTGTTACAAACATCTAATCTGGCATAGAACCCTGGCCGAAGATCATCTTCAAGGTATCCCCGGAGTTTCCAGAAAACCTTGATATATTGCCGCTTGAGATCGGATGGCAGACTCAAGAAATATTTGGCTTCGGTTCGCATTTTGTGATCTACATAATCCGGTACGGGGGCCTCCATCCAGACAGAATGAACGTCATACCAGGTCATTTGATCTTTTGGTAAGGCATTGTATTGCCCCATGCTGATACAGGAAGCCATGAGTAAACCGAGAACAAAAATTGATAATAGGTTACGCATTTTATTCCACCAAAAACCAAAGGGCATTGCTTTGCAAAAAATTCTTCAGCATATAGAGCGGATTAGCAAAGATGTACTGTGTCCCGTAATTCTCGATCCCACAGTACATGATACCCACGATCTCTCCATCCCTATTCTTAATCGAACCCCCTGAATCTCCAGGCGCACCAGGAAAGACACAAAGCATAGAGAATTCATCAAACGCTGAAAGTCTCAAGAGCCCCGCATCATCCCGCCTGAAGTATTGATTGACATAGGTAATAAAACCGTAGCGGGTGAAGAAGGCCAATCCCCCCGTGCTTCCCGTATAGATTACTGGCTCTCCAAGTTTTATGTTATGTTTAGCGATCTTTAATCCAGGTCGTCCAATATCTTCTTTAAGTCTGATAACGGCGTAGTCGTCAGAGAAAACTTTATTCTCGGTTATAGCTACGATCTCGGCTTCTACGGGATGGTCTATGCCGATGAACATACACCAAATCTTGTCGCACTTAGCCCCATTTTCTTGAACAAACATATGCCGGACAGTAATGATATAATTATCCTTCAAAAGAGTTCCGCTACCCAGGAAGGCTATTGACCGGACTCTCTGGCCTTGTTCATTCATCTTGTCTTGCAGGGGCACTATAAGGTCGGGGAATCTGGCCTTGAGTTTACTCATGTCCTCATAGGCCGTGTCGTCCAGAAAGTAATAGGCGGCTATGGCAACGGTATTGAGCTGTACCTTCTCAATGACTTTAGACTTGAAGATGTCACCACAAAGGATTGGTGTCGCTAAAAAGAGAATCAAAAATCCAACAAGAATGGTTTTTCTCATAACATTCCCCCGTTTTGCTGACCGTAACTTAATTTGCTGGTTAAGTTATAATTGTGATTTAAATTTGTAAATCCCGGTGCTTTCGATGAAGACCAATAGGCCGTAACCGATGAAGTTGATTAGGCTGAAGGTATGCGAAACCAGGAGCAAGTAATAAGCCGTTGCTCCGAAAGCAATCACGGCAGACAGGGCCAATGCTTTCGCGTCTTCCCATTTCAGCCATGACTTCACCGCCTGAATTACGAATGACACAATCGGTCCCGCGATAAGTGCGAGAATGACCGCAACGATTTTAGGATCGAAATTCATAATATCCCCCTTTTGAGATTAATATATGTTTCCAAAACCCTATCTACATAGACTTGGTTTCTTAACTTGCCTTCCATATCGGGATTACGGAAAGATCCGCCGTTATACCGAGCAAGGGCAATCTCGATAAACCATAAATCGAAATTGCTATAATCATGTTTTTTCAACCGCTCCATAATTTCAAATAGGGCCTTGCCGCCGAGGTCAATATTGGTGGCCGGATCGTAAAGTTCATCGGCCGTTCCCGCGAAACCGAGTCCACTTGCGGTTGTAAAAAGTATCTGCATGAGTCCGTAGGACGCGGCTACTATCGTTGGCTCTTTGTCTTTCCAGGAGTCAAGGTGTTTCAAATAGTGTTCCCAATACTCGGGTTCATAGCGGTACGCTTTCGGATTCATGGCCGACTCTCTAACGGCGATCGCCTTGAGAAGCAGGGGTTTAATATGATAGGTTGCTCCTGCTCCTTCAAACAATTTATCGAATTCGTTGGTCATGGGAGTTTAATCATCATGCCGAGCATGGTTCCGATGCCCGCACCTAGGGCGTACCAGAAAAAGATGCTTCGGCATTTATTCATAATCCCCCGCTCCGCAACCAAAAAGGGGACAATCGTAACCAAAACCGACATTAAAAATGCAAGCCAATAAATTTGGTTTGAGATGGCCCTGTAATACAGACAAATAAGTATATCGGTCAACATCCCTAAACAGAGATAAAACAACCACTTCAAGCGGGGGTTCATCTTGTTCACTTAATCCGAACACTTTGTTCATTTAGGTTATATATCCGTAAATCTGTACAAACTTTGCGGCCCCGGCATTATTCGGGGCATTGTATTGACACTTCCTGTCGCCATCTAGGGGGACAATAGCCATACCCCCGGCCCGATAGTTGGATGATCCGATGGGGTCCGAAGTAATATTTATCAAGGCGTTGGTATCCCCCTTTCTGCGCCACGAAAAATTCACTAGGGTATCGCTAGTGCGAACGACATAAATCGAGAAAATTGCCGCCGTTGCACCACTCGGAACCCAGGTCGAGCAATCTAGGTCACGCCAGGTTTCATCCCAAGTCAATGAGGATGTAATATCGGTAGGCGTAATAAAAACCATTCCGTGTGTCGATATCGTGATCTGGCCCGCCGCATGACTAATAGTAATGCCCGCCCCGGCAATCAGTTGTTTGTATTCTAAAGCGGTTGCCCCACTATTGGCCCCGAGAATGTAATTAGCTGTACCAAAAGTACTCAAGCCGCCGATAGACAAGGTTCTACTTTGGCTCAAGTTGCCACCGCCCGCAAGGGGAGAAGTGGTATTAATTAACGTGATCTTGTCTGCCTTGGTTGCCATAGCCGTGACTAGATTGACATTAGTTTCTTCAACTACAGATTTTACTTGTTCAAAGTTCTTGTCTGTCCTTACTTCGCCAATGACATACGGTATCTTCATTAAAGACTCTTTGGCTGATAGAAAAATTGATAATCAGCAATCCCGATCTTTTTATTAACCGTGCCATAGAATTGCGCCGAGAAAATACGACCATGAATAAAGTTCGGTTTTCGATAGGTTACTTCCCCGGAAGCTCCCCAATAGTTATAACCCCAATGAGCATAACCCCAATAAGAAGCCCCCTGGTGAGCGAGTGAAACCACCGGGCCCTCTATCTCGAAATCTTTTAATATTTTGTAATTTAAAATTACTCCGTCTGCCCCGAAGACCGTGGGAAACATGAGTCGGATGTTTTTCTGGTCGTTAATTCCGTCTAAAGTATTCCATCCGTTTTGTACAATGAAACTAATATCTACTCCATCATCGGTGAATCCCGTATCATGCTGATAGATGTATTGATTATTATGGCTTCGATAGAGTAAGCGGTTATCATATTCGCGGTACAAGGCGGTGGCTTTAACATAGAAATCTTCATAAACGGTAAAGGCGTTTACGTCTTTATGCCAAACCAGGGTGAGATCGTTATTGCTGTTTGAGTAGTAGGGGACCGAGATATGATATTGATTCTTGGCTTCATAATAAACGCCAACGGCTTTCGCTATGGCATCCTGTTTGCACTCCCGAAAGATACTGGTGATCGGATTGATTGCTCTATTTTCGTCTGCTCCCGGAACGACAATCACTATCTCGTCAATCTTTGTTCCGCCATTGGTAATAACCTTCAATCCCTCCGAAGACAAAAAGATTACATTTTCCCCAAGATTAGCCGCGGACATCGGGGCTACAATTCCGTATTCCGTGGTGAGGGGGATATAGGTACTATTGCCCGGCTCATTCACATCGAAAGAAAAACAGAAAATACCCGTGTTTTTGAAGATTATGATATTGTCATAACTTATCCCAAGTGCTAGGATCTTGCCACCATCTCTGTCTTCAATACCTTGCCAACTGTTGACATGGACAGATCCGGGCAGTAGGGGCTCTGACCAGTAAAGCCGACTTGGATAGTCCGCGTTGACATAAAACATACGGTTAAGGTGATACTTGATAATGGCGGCCTTGGGTGGTTCACCATTTCGGATGCTAATTTCCGGGCCTAAATTATTATCGGAAATATTGTCCGTATAATTATTGACATCGTTGGTCTTTTCCCCGACATAATACCAGGTCGAAACCCCAGTTGGATTTCGGTATATTCTAATCTTGTCAACCTGGGGATCAGTACTTGCTACGAAAGAACTAAGCGTAACCTGTTTGTTGGTGACTGCCAGGACCGCCGAAATAGGGGATGGGTCACTTTCTTCGCCTGTTACGGAATTGTAATACGTCCAGTACCAGTAATACGTTCCGTTGAGAACCCCCGCCCCACCGTCTGCCGGAGTGATCGCCGCTACGGGCTTCGTGATCCCGGCTTTCCACAATACGGATTGAGTTGCAACGTATTTTCTAACGCCCGTACTGTCTGTGGCCCCGATATAAAGCCTATTCTGCGCTATCTCTAGGGCCCGGAATTCTTCTGTGTCGGGCATTGCGGCGGAAAGTTGTATCCATACATCAGGCGCACCTTTATCCAGGCGTTTCACAAGGGCACCACCATAGGCAATGATCTTGTCATAGGAGTCGGTTTTGAAATGAATGAAGCGGTCTATCTCTGTCCCGAAGGCCACCGTTGACACCTTGGCATATCCCCCGCGCACTTCAATTTCACCATCAACATAAATATTGACATTCTTGGCCTTGATTAGTTGGTTAGGAGCAAGTCTGGTTTTGGCCATCATTGTAACCAGACCACCGCCGAAGTTGAATTTCTCAGTAGGTGTCAATCCCTTTTTTCGTTTCATGTTTATTCGTCTATCGGATCAAGTTCCCCGTCCGAATCGCCATATTCGGGTAGGTGAGTAGTCCGTTTGTAATAGACATTCCTGATCAAGTCCTCTAGGGACTGTGCTTTCCGTATCAGGGGTACATCTTCGTCCTCGTCTAGGTCCAGGGCTTGAATGGCGGCGTACACGGCGATCAGGTCATGGCCTAAATAGGCCGGAACGTCAGGCACCGATTCATCAGTAGATAACTCAGCCGGAGCATAAACGTATTTATAGGTGATGATTTCCGCCTGTACCGGAATATCTAAAAAGCCGATTTGATTTTTCTGAAAATAAAAGGCTACGACTTCCCCGCGATTTATATATTCAGATCGCTTGGTAACGGGAATTTTATTAGGAACTTCATCATCTTCATCATGGATTTCCTTGAGTCGGATAAAATCCGCGGGCAGAGGGTAAAGTTCGGTAGTGGCCGTAAGATCAAAATGATCGTCTTTGATATAATTAGTTTCGTCCAGGCACAGAAATAAGGCGGCCACTTTATTTTTCGCTTCCTCAATAAGACTATTCAAGGCAACGTCATACCACCGATTTTCCAACGGTTCATCCAAGAAGATTCTTGTCCGGGTTCTTATTGCGCCACGATTCATTTTATTTTCCTTAATCGAATAAAAATCTCTCCATGCCGATCTTCACAGGCAATCAGTTGCCTTGATAGTTTCTCAGCAAATTCGACCGAACAAGAAGGTGAGAACGTCAGGGGGATATTGCCCAAGTAAATCTTTTGCGGGGATTCTAGGGCATACTCCGAAGTCGGAAGCATGAGTACCGGAACATTACCAGCATAAACAAACTCACCAGTTCCCGTATCGAGATAATAGGTAGAATTGGGCAGAAGCGATAATGGCAAATTGCCGTTAAAACTTTTTTCCAAAAAGCCTTTATCCGCATTGGGCAAAAATGTTAATGGTAAATCCCCATTATAGGATTTTTCCAGTACGGCCTTTGGTACTGAGGGCAAAATATCTAAAGAGATTCCGCCCTGATAAATCCGGTCTAAGATCGAAGCATAGGTGGGTAAAATAGTTATTGGCACATTGGCAGAATAAGCCCGATCCAAGATTGACGTATAAGAGGGCAAAATACCAATCGGAACATTTCCCGAATAGGGTTTTTCTAGTGGTGCTATCGGGAAATTTGGCAGAATTGCAAGGGGAATATTCCCACTAAAACTTTTTTCCAGGGGGGCTATTGGTGTCGTGGGTAGGATTGCCAGGGTTACATTTGGATTGGCATAAATCCTATCCAAGATAGATGTATAAGAGGGTAATACAGACATGGGGATATTAGCCGCGTTATAGATCCTGTCTAAAATAGAGGCATAACTCGGTAAGGCAACGAGGGGAATATTACCGAAGTAAGAAAATTCATTGGCTGGAGTTTCCGGCCTGAGTCTTACATCGGAAGGGGTTGCTTCTCCCGAATATAAACGAATATCTGCCATTTTATGCTCCGGTGAGTGTATTCACCGTAGTTCCCATTACGGGAGTTCCGTCTTTGTAAGCGACAATAAAGCATCCCGTAGTGGCATCGTAAATACCGACTTCGTAAGTTGCGTCTTCGGCTGAAACCACCATCATTAAAAAGGCTTTATCTGATGTTCTGTAGAGATAGACATTGCATCCGGCCAGGGGGCTACCCGCACTATCTTTGGTTGTTCCCGTGATTCTTTTCCAACTGGCTACGCCCCTTTGCGAAAGCATCCTATTTCCCCAGGAAGCACCACGAAAAATATTTCCTCCAACCCCGACATCGCCATAATAAAGACTGTCGGGCCACCCTGGGGCGTTAAGGAACCGCTCAAATCCGTAGGTGTCGGAAAGGAGGGGCGAGAGTTCCGCTTCCAGCCGTGGTGCGAAAATGTAACTGGCCCCGTTTGGCCAATGATATAGTCTTGTCATTCTTCCACCACGATCCAGACATATAAGCCTGATGTTGCCGAAAAATTCCAAAGGACGAGAGAGGAAGAAACTGGAATTACTAATCCCTTCGGGAAGGACCAAAATGCGTTACAGGATGCATCGTCAGCCGCATTGAAAGACCGGAAAAAATAAGGCGGCCTCGATGGTTCGGTGGTCCAGTTGATTGCGCACGTTACCGTCCCGGCTGGATCGGATGGGTTCTCCGCTAGAGCGGTGACGGGTGAACTTGGTCCGACTCCTATGTTCCCTGGTCTTCCCAATGCCGTGAATCTCGCACCGTAACTCCCGCCACTTAATCCAATTTCGAGGAGCCTGGCCCGGTCCGTGGCCGTTGTCCGTATTTCCAGAATCGGGCGGTTCAGGGTCCAGGAATTCGTTGTTATCGCTAGAGAATAAATCGCCATACCGCCTCACTCGTCAACAACAACGTAAACGTCAGAAACTCCCATCGAGGAAAGGTTCCAGAGAATTAACGAGAACGATATCGGGATCACAAGACCTCTCGGGAACGTCCAAATTACTCCGGTTCCGACAGTAGCGGGGAGGGAAATTCTCCGAAAGTACTGAAGCGGAATTGTCGGCCCGGTTGCCCATGCGAGTGCCACTTGGCAAGTGCCAGCGGGATCTCCCGGATCTTCCGCTTGTACAGTAACGGGCGACGTTGGCGTAATGCCGATTGCCTGGGGTCTTCCCAGGCCGAAAGTTGATGCAGTCGCACCTGCAAGGAAGATTCCGATCTCCATGACCCTGGGTCTATCTGTTGAGGTTGTTCTAAGCTCCCAACAACAGTTTCCAGTTGTTACGTTTGATGTTCTGCTTGCTAAAGAATAAATCGCCAAGTTATCCTCCTTATGAAATCGTAAGTTTGGGCGTAACCTTCACGCTCCAACCATCATTGACCGTGTACGGACCGTCAGAGAATTGCTCGGCGGCAAGAAGTAAACCCCCAGTTCCGCTTGCTACCGTGCAGATGAAATAACCGTAGATCGACCCCCAACTTCCACCACTTGCCGTGAACGTCTTTTGAAGGTTATGAAAAACTCCCTTCGTGCCTTCTTCCGTCCAATCAGCGTCCAGTAATTGAATCCTGGCATAACCCAAGGCCGACTGTTCGGTAATTGCCGCCAGGGTGTCCCCTTCGGCGGGCTCGGTTGTGTTTTTATAAAGACCCAAATATTTTGAAACGCCCGAACCAGCTTTTAAATAGACATTGCCAACTGAAGTTTCACCCTCGTCGCACCATTTCGCCATTTTTATTTCTCCTTATCAAACGTACTATGACGTTTACGATGTTTTGTCCTAGATCGCCCCGCTTCGCTATATGCAATAGCGATAGCTTGTTTTTCGGGACGGCCTTCCTCTCGTAGTCTTTTGATATTTTCCGAAATTGTTTTGTCACTCCGTCCCCTTTTAAGCGGCATGATTCCCCCTATTTAAGTTCGATTCGGTTTACCGTTCAAATCCGCCAAAGTTGGCTTGCCAGGTATAACTTGTGGCTGAACTTGGGGTGCAAACAATCCGAACAACACTCCCGCCTGGAATCGGGATAGGTTCGGCAAAAACTGGCCCAATCGGAGGAGCGGTAATACCAGAGCCAGCACATAAAGTGGCGTAAAGTTTTGTGCCGCCTGGATTTTCTAAAGAGGCCGTGCCAAAATAGGTTGCGGTTGTTGCAAAAGTAGTTAGCCGTACCACGACATCGAGAAAAACAAGATAAAGATACTTACCGGCTGTAACCGTATAAGTAAGAATAACTTGATCTGCCGTAACCGCCGTAGTTACCAGGTTTCCAGTTTTATAAGTGTTGAGTTTGTTAAGAAAATTCCCAAGAGAAACATTAGTCTTTACGTTCTCGCTGGTTAATAGAGTGGACATAGAATTCTCCTCTGTCTAAATCGTGAAATTATAGAATGGGGAAAAGGTTTTTTTCATCATAACCCCCCGAAGACTATCTATCGAGCGAAGTGTTCCTGCGCCCAAAGATTAGACATTTTCCAATGCAGGGCATGGTGATACCCCGCGTAACAAATCAAAAGATTCCGGTGTCGATTATCTAGTTTATTCCCGTTGATATGATGGACAACTTCATTCGGCTTCATCCTGCGACCCAAAACTTTTTCGGCAATCAATGTGTGAATAGTAAATCTTTTCCTTCGACCATCAATCCATTTTCTGATAAACCAATAGCCCTTCCAGACAAATGCTTTACCCGCCCTTTTTTGAAAACCAAATTCCGAACATTTTTTACTGCAATAGAATTTTGCGCCCGCTCTTTCTTTCTGGTTCTGGGTAATACGGTAGGTAACTTTATCAAAGTCCCCTTTGCAGTAGGCGCAAACTAGGGGAGTCGTGTTTCTATTGTGATAGTCTTTGACTAAATTAGGATGAGCAGCCTTCCACTTGTCAATGTATTCCTTGCGTTTGACATAACAACGTTTTTGAGATTCGCGGGCAAACCGACGAACCTTTTCGAGATTCTTGGCAGACCATAAACGCATATATTCCCTGTGTATTCGTCTTTTCTCTTCTTTGTCCATCATCAACGGAAAATATCGGGGGAGACCTTGTTGGGTCTCCCCCTTTGTACTTAACTACCCAGGTAACTTATTGGAAATAAGTAAGTTACCATTACGTGTAATCGCCCACCGAACTTCCAGTATTCGTCCATTTCCCATGAGAATTTCTCTGGACGGTTCCCATTTCAGCATAGAACTTCAACCAGGCCGTGTAGATATCTTTCCGCTCAAGCACCTTGAGGATTCCGCCACCCTTTTCCTCCCAGTGGATACCTTTCTGGGTGTAGATTTTGATCTTCGTGGTATCCAAGAAAAACACTGTGTAGTAAGGAAGGTACCTGTCCTTGAGGATCGGGATTTCTCTGTCAACGTTGACATAGGCAATCCCTTTGCGTCCGGCCTTGAATTCGAGAGTGTTGATGATCTGCCGCTTGGCTTCTAGGACCGAAACGTACTGCCGGGTGAATAGAGGCCACGCATAGATCAGATTGATTTTGGAATTGGGGCCTTGAAGTTCAACTTGGTCGATGATGTCCTGAATAGAATCCAGGAAGTCCGCCGCACTTGTACCCCACTTGGCACTCTTGTCCACGACTACTGACTGCCACCAATCGTTTCCGGCGGCGGCTGAGTCGATATTCTGGATTGTCCCGGTATTGCCGATGAGGGTATTAAGCCCCATCACGCTGAGTCCGTAAGAACCTGCACGATAGAGAATGTCATTGTCAACGGTGCTGGTAATGGTTCCGGTAACGGTGATCTCTTTGGTCGCCTTGTTCACCGAAGTTACCTTGAAGGCCGTGTTGTGCGGGGTAGCACCGGCATAAGAATCCAGGTACATATTGGGGTAAATGAATTCGGTTTCCCGACCGACAGGAGCGTCAACGGTAATGACCTGGCCCGCCACGGACGCTACGGTTGAACGTCCACCAAGGGGTCCGCCGTATGCAAGCTGAAAGTTGAGTTCCTTGATGAAGGATTCTTGCATTGCC
>Ga0315291_10004377_pt1 | contig 18001 bp, 15 predicted proteins | sample YL17G12_20_MG_FD_203070 | JGI IMG/M metagenome (GOLD analysis project Ga0315291, IMG submission 203070) | Sediment microbial communities from Yellowstone Lake, YNP, Wyoming, USA - YL17G12_20 | ecosystem: Environmental > Aquatic > Freshwater > Lake > Sediment | place: USA: Wyoming | collected...
TAATGAATATGAGTTCCGTTTTAATAATCGCAATCAAGATATTGAAACATTATTAGTTAAAATATTACGACAATTTAAACCCTTTATCTAGTCAAGACCCTAATTTTAATATGAGATTGTCCGCCCAATTGGGCATTTGTCCAATGAGGCGGATCCGCCGTTATTCAGGCGGAGTAAAGACGCACAAGTTATGCTCCCCGTAGCGTCAGGACTTCCCCATAGGGGGGCTATGCTCCAGTCCTTGACGCTTTATTTACTGCATCTCATCCGACTCCGGCGGAGAAGATGAGGATTTCTCTCGCCTGCATAAATCATCAGTCAAAGACAGATCCGCCTTCGGCGGACCAGAATTTTAGGAATATTATACTTTCCCTTATGATTTATATATTATATGTGAATAAATTTTTTATGATTACAGATAGTACGCATTGCTCGGCTGTCAGTACAATGTCATTCATCGGGGCAACAGACGGCATAAAACGAGAGCAATGAATTAATTTTGTGTCCTGTCCGCCCCGTCCGCCGTTATTGTGGCGGACTCGGGGATCTGTCAAAGACTGAAAATCTGGGTGAAATCTGTGGAAAGTTTGGGATGTACTACTTTTTTTAGATGTCATAACTTCTCCGCCGGAGGCGGACTCAAGAAATTAGTATTGTGTCCCCGAAATTTCTTCGCCGGGTCGTCTTGCTGAGTCGAGTTGATAATTCCTGCTTCATATCTGTTTCAGCGAACGGGTGGTGTGAGCCGCGCCCCCCGCCCCCGCTGGCAAGACCCACCTGAATCACCAGCACTCCTTAGGCACGACACGATGGATCAAGGCGCAAGGGTGGGCGTCGGCTCCATACTGGGTTGGGCGGCGTATTCAGGCGACCTGTATATCGCCGGGTGATCGGGAGGTAGCTTCTTCCACATCCGGTCCACCAGAATGATCACCAATGCAACAATCGCCTTGAGCACGAGATACCCATACCCAAACCAGTCCAGGACGGGAAGTACTCTTGCAGTCGTGTTATCTGCCGCATGGATGACCCCAGCCACCAGGATACTGCCTTTACTACGGTTAAAGAGCCAGCCTGTAATTATCGAGGAAAGGATGATCATAGAGCCACCGTTAACCCAGAAACTCCAGGTATTGAGCGGTGCTCCTTGAGATCGCCATAAGAATAAATGCCATGGTACCCAGAAGAAAGCCAGGATCAGGCTGGCGATCAACGGACTCGTATGGGCTTGCAGACGAGGAAAAGCAAATCCTCGCCAGCCGACTTCCTCTCCGGTGGCATTGAAAAAAAAGAACTGATACAGGAATCTAACCGCAATCAGGCCGATCAGTGATAAGTCAAACGTTGGGAGCGGGTAATCTGTGATTGGCTGCCGTCCGAGGAAATGATTAACGGGGATCAAAAGCAAGACCATCGCCGGGTAAAACACCAGGGCCAAAAGGGCCCATCCCCACACGCCGCGCAGCCGGATCAATGAAGACAAGTAGCTTTTCACTGCCGGGATGCGCGAGTACGCCATGCTGATTACGAAGGCGACCGGTATCACCATGACAAGGGAAAAAACAACCACGCCGGGGGAAAATGGGGTGGCGCTGAATAACGCGAGATAAGCGAGCCACACGAGTGCAGATACAACCCACGCTACAAAGAAGGCGATCCAGAAAACTATGCGTGTCCCTTGTCTGGGTTGTGTGCGGGTTAATGCCGTGATGATGATCCCCGCCAATGCAGGTCCACAGGTAGCAAGGGAAGCCACTGGATACAGCCATAGTATGCTTTTGATTTGTGCGGCGCTATAGGAGAACCCCAACCCCCAGGTGATGGCGAAGGTGATGACGAAAAAGGCTGTGATTTGGTGGTTTTTGATCCAATCAGTTACCTTATTCATGATGTTCTTCCTTTCCTGACCAGAGTTATTTAATGGTGGATCATTGATCCACCCTACTTTAGTATGATGTGCTGTGCTCGATATAGCACAAATTGAAGCGCCCGGCTATCCGTACGATGTCATTCAGCGGGGCAGCCGCCGGCAAACAACCGAAAGCAATGAAATAGTTATTGTGTCCCCGAATTTTATGTGGTCGGGTTGATTGCCTGGTTATGTGCGCCCAGCTACTATTTAAAATGCTTTATTCCAATCTGGTAAACTTCTAAATTTATTATAGTATTTTTGAATTGAAACCGCTTCTACATATGCAGGTATATCAGTATTTTCATCATCAAAGGTGACATACCAATAAATATTTAATTCATCAATCTGTTGTTCTTTCATTTTTTTTGGCCATGATAATTTTCTTCTGGATTTATCAAATTGCTTACCATTTACAATCCTGCCATACAGACCATTCTTACGATGTCTGATTTTTCCATCTTTTTGCATCTTCCCCGAAGATCCAATATAAATTGGTTTGTCTTTACTTTCTGCCATAGAATAAACAATGTAAATCCCACTACTTTTTGTAGGTGCATTGCATACTTTTTCTAATTTTTTATCTCTTTTGAAAGAAAAGGAACCTTTATTTTTATAATTATTTAATTCGTCGAACACTTTTCTTATCCTTTTGAAGATTTAAAAATTGAATTGTTTGTTTTTTGAATTATTGCATTTAGATTTATAACTAATTATTCCAATAATTAGTTTAAATACAATTTTCAATTATTATATCTACTACAAAGAATTGCTGCAATTTTTAAACACATAACGCCTCCGTTTCAGCCGCGCCCACGAAACCCCCAATAAAAAGTAATCTCAAAGTGCATAAGGTTACTTCAAAAAAAGCCGACCTGGTGGCGTCGGTTGCAAACGGTTGTTAGCCAGCCTCCTCGGTTTTAAGAACTGGCCTTTACCGGGGTTTTTGAAAAAACGTGGTTGAGGTGATATGTGAGATAACGTTTTTCCAATTTGTGTTTCTTTGATACCGTGAGCTTACCTAATTTGCTCCCATTACTGTCATTTATTTCCAAACTGTTAGGTTCAATGGCAATAGCCCCATAATCCAATTGGGCATGATGGTTTGGGCAAACAACAAGAATATTCTCTTGAATATCAGGGCCTTGATGAGTTTTACCTACCGGTTGTAGATGATGTGTTTCGGAGTAGTCCCGGTTAGATAACTTTATCGTTGTACCACATACTTGACATTTATCTCTATAAAGCCTCTTTAGGCCCTGAGACATCTTAGTGTCCCTAATTACCCTGGTTATCTCTATAGTCATTCTATTTGGTGGGCTTGGTTCTTCTATATCTACGGCTTTACGAGACGGCCATGGTAAAAGGGCCTCTAACTTAAATTGAAAAGAGTCAAGATTGTTGACGGTTTTAATTCTGCTAGGCAAAATCCAGGGGCGCACGATATTTGCCGGTATCGGATTTTGAGTCAACATACTGCATTTATCAAGGTCAATATCTAAGTGCAATTGCCAAGTATTTCTATCGTGCCCTCGTTTACCTTTAACAACGGCATACCCAATGATGCCAAGGCCTTCATCCCCGTGTAAATATAAATTTCATCGTCAACTTTCACTTTATTATAATTTTGGACTATGTACCACCAATCGTCTTCGGCTAATTTTCCGTTTTTAACTAATGTTTTATAAGACGCTACAGAGACGTCAACAGTACTTCCATCTTTGAGAAGGAAATGTCGTCCTGCACTTTCTGCTATAGGATAAAGCCATAAAGACATTTAATACTCCTGTATCTTGCTGGACTGGCTAACAATAATTAGATTTATCCGCATAAGATGCGGAGTTTCGTTTTTCTGACCGTATAACACGCCGTTGCGGCGGCTGTAATGACGTGAACGCAGCGCCTCGCGGAGCTGGTCCATTAGCTTTGGATGCTGTTTAGTTACAATCACATTTGATCTGCTGGTCGGAGAATCATATAATATATAGTACGCCATTGGCATCATACTGCCTAAAAAAGGTACATACCATTTAATAATAATATATTTTATTTTAAAAAGCAATCTTTAATTATTGGAATCGCGATTAGCCGTCTGTGGGAATGGCGGTTTTTTCGGGAATAATCGATATTGTTACAACCCCCTTAGTCCCTCTTTGTTAAGGGGGATTTAACATTCCTTATTGTTATTCCCTGCTTGTCCCTTTTATCTAAACTTGAGTATTTTTTCCACGATGATATGAATGTCTTTAGCGATTTGCTTGAGAAGGATTGGCGAAATGTCCCGTCCCTAATTAAAAGGAACAGTTGTGGAGCGACTGTCTGGATGTCGATATTGTTTATGAGAACCTTTCTGACGGACCTCTGAAAAGCCAAGCTTCTGGAGTATCGAAACTACCTCTGATGGCTTAAGAACCGGATACTTTCCCATTATCTATCAACCATTATGCTTTGAGTACCTATGAATTCTGTCTCGATTGTGAGATCTTCATCCTCAAGAAGCAATTCGATGACCTCGCGAAGGTTGCTCTGCAATTCGTCCAGTGTTTTCCCCTGAGTATGTGCACCGGGGAAGCCAGGAACATATCCAACATAAAGACCTGTATCTGGGCATCTTTCGATAACGGCGGTAAAAGTTTTCATTTTATCCTCCCTGCTTTATTTTATCACAAATGAAATATTTATATGCGGCTAACAATGATTATACAGCTTGTATAAACCGGCTGTAATGACATGCAAGTAGCGCCTCGCTTAGCTTGCCCATTTACATCATACTGACTCAAAAAGGTACATATAGTTTAATAATAATATATTTTATTAAAAAAGCAATCTTTTCCGCCCCGAGTACTCGGGATTTCTCGGGACTCGGGGATCTGTTTTCAGAATTTTTTACCGGAGGGTTATTGCCAAATAACCCATTAAATTGCGGAAATATGGGTACAGTAGGGGCGAAGCATTTTTATGAGATAATGCTTCGCTCTTACTTTAGTATGATGTGCTATGCTCGATAGAGCAGGAATTGAAGCGTCTGGCTATCCTTACAATGTCGTTCAGCGTGGCAGCCGCGGCAAACCAACCGAAAGCGGTGAAATTGGTATTGTGTTCCCGAAATTTAACATAACCTTGCTTCTTCAGCCGCAGCGGTTTACTGTCGGCTGCTAGAGTATAGAGTAAACCGGCAGGCGATGAATTCAAATATGATGCCTGTTAAACGAAATCTCGGCTTTCATCAAGACGCTAAACCGGGGCTTCAGTGACTACAATTAATCGTAACTTGCACGGGTTACTTCATCAGTCATTATCAGCGCGATAAGCGGCTTCCACGTGGAGTTTTCCCATGTCCCAAGATAAGTGTGCATATCAAGATACTTCTTCGGTATAGGGTGGGTGCCTACAACGACCTTGACACCATAGCGTTTTTTAAGAAAGGCTTTGAATGTTTCGATATAGGGACAGGGGGGATAACCAACGACCAGACCAGTAGCTAAATGAATAACCTCTGCGCCATTCTTCACCATCTCTTCGCCCGCATATTCTATGTTGCCGCCAGGGCAACCATCGCAAGTCGTAAAACCAACCAACTCAATTTCGGTATTTGTGTATATGCTGAAAGCCCCTTCCTTGTTCCTCATCGCCCGGAGACACTTCCCGCCCGTACAGCGGCGGTAGCGATTGCAGATAACTATTCCAATCTTCGTCTTTGAATTCATTTCAACTCCTTCCAATTTTTACTTGGTTAATTGTTACGGCATTGGGAGCGGGTCATAAGGCTGGCTAACAATAATTAGATTGATCTGCATAAGATGCTGAATTGCTGTTTCCTGTCAGTATAACTTACCTTCGGATTTCTTGCCAAAACCGCGCTAATCCCGTTATTTTCTATTGCTTGCTGTCTGTCTATCAGTTTACCGCGGCATCTTAAGTGGATAAGTATAATACAACCTCCTTTAATGGATATATAGCCCATCTACTGGACTGCAGACGCCCGCCGGTCTACGGTTGAGGACATTGGTATAAATTATGGTTGTTTTGACGTCACTATAATCCAGCAGTTCTTGAACTGTGCAAATATCATAGTCCTCGCAGAGTTTGTCCATTAGCTTTGGACGCTATTCAGTTACAGTTATATTCAATCTGCTGGTCGGAGAATCATATAATATATGGTACGACATTGGCATCATACTGCCTCAAATAGATAATGCTTCGCCCTTACTCTCTCACCACAACATTTTTGTTTTTAATATAAAATAGTATTCCGACAAGTATCATCAATGTGCCCCACCAGATAGAGGGGTGGATGTTGCTTAAAACAGTTTGACGGTCAGGCGGATTAACATATTCATAGATGCCGGTAACGGTAATAAGAAATCCAAAAATCATTAAAATAATGCCTATAAAATACCATATCGGTTTCATAATTCGCTCCTGTTTACCAGAAAATGATATTGAGGATGACAAAAATTATCAATGATAGTACTGCATAAAACTCCGGTTTCTTATATATACTGACCGGTTTCAATTCTGTTTGTGCAGTAACACCTTTTACCAAGCCGATGAGTTCATCCCGCGGTTTTTTCTTCGTAAATAAGCTGATAACGATCGTAACGACAAAGCAAATAACCCATGCCCACCAGGCGCGCCAGAAATTTGCCGCCATATCGCTCGCAGTGCCGGAAAGGGTTATAATACTTTTATCCATCCACTCAAATTTCACAGACATAAATAAGGTGAATGATGATACCATTCCGGCAAGTAATCCCCAGAATGCCCCAGCCGGCGTTATCCAGATAACAAACATCCCCAGAAGCATTGTTGCAAACAGTGGTGCATTAACCCAGGAGAAGATCGCCTGCATATAATCCATAATGCTGGGAAATTGCTTTGCCCAATATGCCGTTAAAACGCTGATTAATATTCCCACGATAGTAGCAGTTCGTCCCATCCAGAGCAGATGTTCGGAAGATGCTTTTTTATTAATGACTGATTTGTAAATGTCGTACGTCCATACCGTATTAAATGCGCTGATATTTCCTGCCTGACCAGCCATAAATCCGGCAAGAAGGGCGGTTACTCCTAATCCAATAAGCCCGCTCGGATAATATCGTGCTATTAACAGCGGCAGAGCTGAATCATAATTGATATTGCCGTTTTCTTGAAGAAGATGAAAACCACTTGATGAATCTCGGGACAACGCTAACGCAATTAAACCCCCAAGAATAACGATAAAGGGGAGCGCCATCTTAAAAAATGATGCTATAATAGGCGTCATACGGGCTGAATTTAAATCCTTTGCTGAAAAAGCCCGCTGAACAACCAGAAAATCAGTCGTCCAGTATCCAAATGAAAGCACAAAACCTAAACCAAGAATAATGCCAGCCCACGTTATCATCATCCCGTTTTGTGTTGGGTCGGCGGACGTTGACCATAATGTATTATATGCTTCAGGAATTCGATTAATGATATCATTGATACTGCCGATTTCTATAATTCCCAGTATGGATACGAGGAACAGTCCAAACCATATTAAAAAGAACTGGACAATTTCGGTAAAAATCGCTGACAGCAGTCCGCTGAGTGCAACATACATAGCAACGGTGGCGGCGGAAATCAACATACTAATATCCCAGTTCCATCCTAAAAACGTCCGGAGCACCAGCGCCATCGCATATAAATTGATGCCGGAAACCAGCAATGTCATAAAGCCGAATGCTATACCATTTAACACCCGAGTCTTTTCATCAAAGCGAAGTTTTAGATACCCCGGAATTGAGTTAATACGACTACTGTAATAGAATGGCATCATATAAATCCCCAAAAACAGCATAGCTGGGATAGCACCCACCCAGTAAAAGTGTGCCACATACATACCGTATTTAAACGTGTTCCCGGTCATTCCCAAAAGCTCAAGGGCGCCCATATTTGCTGATAAAAAAGCAAGTCCTGCAACCCAGGCGCTGTTTTTCCGCCCAGCGAGGAAAAAGTCTTTTTCGCTTTTTGTGTATTTCTTTAAATAAAAACCCATACCGATAATAAAAGCAAAGTATATCAAAATAATAGTCCAGTCAATAAATGTCAGCCCAATTATCTGCATAGTGCCGTCCTCGTATTAGATTTTTATCTATTGAGACCTTTGAAAAAATCCATTAAATCGCAAACTATCCGCCTCTTTTTAAAGGGGCGGACGTCCATTTAATATGGGCGGATAGCCTGCGTTAAATCAAAGATCTCCTATTGTATGTTTTCAGGTATTTTTTCTGTGTAAATAAAAATATTATTTACAGGAGGGGCGAACGGCCGTTCGCCCCTCCATCAGGTTATTTAATTTTAAAACATCATCTTACTCAAGGCGAATAAATCTCCGTCTTTCTTTGAGAATGGTCGCAGGCGGAAGCTGTAAGAATATTCCTTCGCAGGCAATGTATATTCTTTATGGGGAAGAGCGCCCCAGCTGTCGTCTCCTCCGACACCTCTTTGTTTGAAATCAATATTCCATGTTACTAAATTGCGTTTTTTTACGTCATTCGTATGCCGATATGATTTTTCCGGTCCCGGCTCGTCAAAATCTTCAATGATATTATGATGAGCGCTCGTATATAACAGCGGCATCCCGACGGCAAGCAATCCAACACCGTTATTATTTGACAGCGCTACCCATCGAACATCTGTTTTATTTCCATTTTCCTGCGGGCGAATATAGGGGTGATACTGGTCAATCACTTTACCGCTGAAATAACCGACTTTGGCGCCGGTTTTTCTGTCCCAGTATGTTTCCTGCGGTCCTCTGCCAAACCATTCCATATTTTCAAACTCTACCGGCAGAACCATTTTCATTCCGAACCGTGGCAGTTCCGGCAAGCTGGAATCTCCCGGAATAAATGTATTGGTAACAATTATGTCACTGCTACCGAGAATTCTGTATGTTGTCGTATATTGAGAATTTTTTACCGGTAGGGTTGTATTTACATCAATCCGGACTTCCTGCGGATTAATTTGTTTTACCGTAACCGCATCAATTGTCCGATTGGCACCAGCAGTTCGCCAGATATTGAGCCGAACGGGCATTCGATTGCCGAAGTCATTGTCAGTTGCAGCGCGCCAGAAATTGGGTTCCGGACCCGAGAGAATAAATTCTGTGCCTTCATAAATATATGATTTGAGTGTTCCTTTTATTTTGTCAAAAACGACAGAAAAATTTGCGCCGTTAATCTTCACCGTGGTTGCTGTGTTTTCTACGGTAACTGAAGGGAGAGTGGGTATATTAGTTTTTTGAGGAGGAGTGAAGAATGGCAGGCGGAATTGATCCCAGGCAATTTCATAATCAGTAGAAATAAACGGTTCGGCTTTTTTCTTTGTAAAACTGACAGTTAAAAAGTATTCGACACCCGGTTTTGGAGTAATCTTGGGGATCGGCAGATGGACAATCTGGGAGCTTCGCGGAAGCACAGTAAGGTCATATAGTTTCCCTTCAGCAATAACAGTACTGTCTCCCTTAACAGACCAATGCAAAATCACTGTATTGAGATTAGTAAAATCAAATCGGTTGATTAATCTTATTATCCCATCTTCAAGGTCTACCGGGGAAGTATTTATGTATTGATATACCTTTTTAACTTCATAGGCATGCGGATTGGGCTTTCTGTCTGGCTGAATTAAACCGTTGCACAAAAAATTGCCGTCACTCGGAGTGCCGGGTGGACCAAAGTCCCCGCCATAAGCAAAAAATTCTTCGCCTTTTTCGTTTTTCTTCCATACTCCCTGATCAACCCAGTCCCAGATGCAACCACCCTGAAGTTCTTTGTGAGCATAGATGAGGTTCCAGTAATCCTGCAAATTGCCAACACTATTGCCCATAGCATGAGCATATTCACACATTATTAATGGTTTTGTGTTTATTGACTGCGTGTAGCTATAAAGAGCTGAAAATCTTGTGTACATAGGGCAATAAATATCTGTGTTGGATCCCTGTAAGGCACGTTCATATTGAACCGGTCGGGAGGCGTCTCTCTTCTTAATCCAATTGTATGTTGCCGTAAAATTAACACCATCACCGGCTTCATTTCCCAGAGACCAGATAATGATGCAGGGATGGTTTTTATCTCGCTCAACCATTCGAATTGTTCGGTCTAAGTGCGCTTCCATCCATTCGGGATTATTGCCGAGTGTTCTATTAGCGCTGTATCCCATTCCGTGTGATTCAATGTTTGCCTCATCAATGATGTATATTCCATATTCGTCACATAATTCGTACCAGCGGGGATTGTTTGGATAGTGAGAAGTCCGAACGGTATTGATATTGAACTGCTTCATCAATCGAATGTCGTTGAGCATATCTTCTTCGGTTACGGCTCTGCCGGTGCGGGGATTATGCTCGTGCCTATCAACTCCTTTTATATAAATAGGCACACCATTAACGAGGAGCTGCTGGTCTTTGATTTCAACCCGTCTGAACCCGGTTTTACTGGTAACCGTTTCAATAGTTTTGCTTGTTTCATCGGAAAGACTTACAAGAAGCGTATAAAGATTTGGAGTTTCTGAGGTCCATTTTGTTGGATTCTTCACAGAATCTTCAAAGACAGCTTTTGCTTCAGCATTGGCTGATATTGTTATTGATTTGGATTTTTTTGAAGTAAAAACTGAATTACCATTTTTATCTAAAAGCTCAAAAGAAACCATATAATTGTTAACTTGATTGGAGAGGCAATTTTTTATATCAACAGTAAGTTTAAATATCCCATTGATATACTTATCATCAATTGTTGATAAAGCAAAATAATCGCGGAGATAAATATTTGGTGTCGAAAAGAGATAAACATCCCGCTCAATGCCGCTGATTTTCCAGAAGTCCTGATCTTCCAGATATGCACCGTCGCTGTAGCGGTAAACCTCAGCGGCGACCGAGTTGACTCCTTTCCGAGTATACTTTGTGATATTGAATTCTGCAGGAGTTTTGCCGTCTTCACTGTAACCGACTTTTTGCCCGTTTACCCAGACATAAAATGCTGAATTGACACCCGCAAAATGGAGGAATATCTGTCGTCCAATCCAGGAATCAGGAATGGTAAATGTCCGTTTGTATGAGCCAACTGGATTATTGTCATGCGGGATATTAGGGGGATTAACAATTACCCAGGGGTATTGGGAATTTGTATAAATCGGTATCCCGTATCCCTGAAGCTCCATATCACCCGGCACTATAATCTCTTTCCATTTGCTGACATCATAATCTTCTTTATAAAAATCAACCGGGCGGTCTGCCGGCTTGCTGACCCAATTGAATTTCCAGGTTCCATTCAGAAATTGATAATAAGAAGACAGTTTCGGATCGTTTTTCAAGGCTGTCTCCCTATCGGTGTACGGTATATAGGTGCAGTGCATCGGTTCAGCATTGATGCTGAAAACCTTCGGATTTTCCCAGTCATTCACCGGTGTTTGTTCTTGCTGAAATGATTTTCCAGAAGATATCGGGTACCGAATAATAAATAAAAACCCGATAATACAGAGAATAACGCAGATATTAAGTTTTATTTTCATTATTCTATCTCCCTTTTTTATATGTTATCAGTAGTTTTTATCAATTTAATTTTCTGGTTTGCTTGATGATTTAAGATCATCTATCATACTTCTAACATCAAAGACTCCGCCAATAGACACAACAATGGTCAATAATGAATAAGTGACCAGAGTAAGAATGAGAACAAATTTCCACAACAATATCCAGAACATCGTTATTTCTCCTTTTTGTTTTTATCTGGAAAAAGCAATGAACCTGCAGTCATTCCAATAAATGCTAAGATGAATACTGCTAATCCAATGAATTTATCAGTAGAGTACCAGGGAATCGGGTTTGGTGCCCAGAATAATTTCTGAGTCCAGGGACCGATCCCAAGTACCGCCAAAACGCCGACAAGCAGTGCAATCATCGCTCCCGTGGAGCTTGCTTTTTTCCAGTATAATCCGGCAGTTATAACTGAAAAAGCACCGGATAAATAAATCGTTCCGGTTACAGCCATATAGTTCCAGAGGGAAACTGGAGCTTCAAACCAGAGCCCCCACACAACAGGAAATAATCCGACAAGTACTATTAAAATTCTTGTTAACAGAAGCCGGGCTTTATCAGACAAGCCTTTTTTCATCAGCGGGGCAACAATATCCTGTGTAATTACCGTGCTCCAGCAGAGCACATAACTGTCCTGTGTCGTCATAAATGCGGCGAACATCCCGGCAACAACAATTCCTAACAATCCAGTTGGAATTATTTTTGCAAGAAAAATAGGCATTCCAAACTGTGGGCTCAATGCTTTTTCTCCCTGAAATGCGGCAAGAAACTGGGGCGTTTGGGTGATAAAAATGAGTGCTCCAATACCCCAGAGCATTGGAATGACACGCCGCGCTAAATATGAAATGGAACAAAATGCGTAGATTTGTTTAGCAACCTTTGGAGATTTTGCTGATAATGCTCGCATAGTCCCTGATTGCCATAAAGCACCGGCTGAAAAAAGTTGTATAGACATAAATGCGACATACAGAATGCCAAAACCTGAGCCAGCAGAGAGCGGATTAAACCAAGAACTTGCTTCTACAGTCGCCGGAACTTCAAAAAGTTTCGTCCAGCCAATATTGTTTATAACATACACTGACCCAACAATCATTCCAACTGACATAACGATGAATTGCATAAAATCGCTCAAAACAATAGAAATCATTCCCCCCAAAACGGTATAAATAAGTACTAAAAGCGCCATCGCCGTCATAAATAATTTCAACCCGTTCGGGTCACTGTATCCGGAAACTCCCATCATAAACCGTGCACCTGCCTGGACGAATAAACCCATATTGAGGATTCCGCCGAGCGCCAAAATAGTTCCACCAACAATCCGGGTTCTTTTCCCGTATCGCCGTTCGTAAAACTCAGGGATGGTCATTATCTCCATTTCGCGCAGTTTATACACAATAAAGCCGGTCAACCCAATTGCTAAAATACATACAGCCTCCAGAACTGCAATGTGAAATGCTGAAAATCCAGAAGTAAATCCCAATTCAGCATTATACATTACGGTAACCAGACCGATTTCAGTACCGGTCATTGAGGAAATGGCAATAAATAATCGCAATGTCCTGCCGGCAACAAAAAAGTCGCTCAATTGGCGGACATATTTCTTAACAACAACTCCAATGACAACTGGAATGCACACGTATACGCACACAATAATCCAGTCAAGTGTCGCAAAATTCGTTGCAAAAACATTCATAGTTGTCTCTTCTCTTCTCTGGTGTTTGATAGTCTCAACTTAATTGTCTGATATAACTTTTGTATTTTCTACTTATTACAAAAATTTTATATATGATATACGGTTAGTTTCTCTTTCCGGGAAGTAATTCCAATATCGCAAATAACGGACAATGGTCAGATGCGACCTTTTCATCAATTATCCTGGTTTCAACAACACGCCAGCGGTCTGCCGGGCGGTACATAATATAATCAATTTTTTGCTTTGGATTTGCTGACGGAAATGTTGGCTGTGGATTATTTCCGCAAGCATCAATCCAGTACTGTGAAAGAATTTTTATCGGCTCGCTATCCGGAGTTGCATTGAAATCGCCGACGAGTATCATTGGTATATTAATATCTTTAAACAGTTCATTAATTTTCTTCGCTTGATTAATTCTATCGGTTTCAGGACGGGTATGGTCTAAATGTGTGCCGATGAACATAATTTCGTCACCACCCTGCAATTGTATAGTAACCTGTAGAGCGGTGCGGGGCTCATTCCCCGGCGAAAAGGGAAGGGGGTAAACACTTGTTTTTATAAATGAATATCGTGAGAGAATCCCTTCACCGTATTCTCCGTTATCATAATACATTGCTCTGCCGAACAACGGTGCAAAACCGGTCAGGTTTCCCAGCCGTGTCGCTAAATCCATTTCTTTCGCTCGTTTGGTTTTAAAATCAACTTCCTGCAGTGCAACAATATCTGGTGAAGCGGAAGTGATAACGCGAGCGATTAGTTCAATGTTATAATCATTATTCACTGTTGCCCCGTGGAGAATATTATAGGTGAGAACCCGAATAGAGATAGGAGAAGCATTATTCTGGCAGAAAACTGATATATAAAATAATAACCATATTGATAAGATAAAAAAAAGTATCTTGCAGGTTTTCAGTATTTTTGCCATCGGGCAAGATTTTGGTCTATGATTATTTAACATACCCGTTGTAATGATGAATTAAGCAATCTATTACATTAAGTTATCATTTATATTTATTATTTTTATTCTTAGATTATTTATAAATTATGTTATTCAACAAGAGCAAAGGACCCGGTATCTGCTGTAATAATATATGGAATTCCGCCTTCGCGGATAATGGCTTCTGCCACTTGTTTATATGAATTAGGGGCATAGGCAAACATACACCCCCCACCGCCGGAACCGTTCAATTTTGCACCAAGTGCTCCACTTTTTAAAGAAGCTTTTATCATTCTGTCAAGTTTCGGCGTGGACACAAGCAGTCTGTCTCGGAGCTGGTCTTGATGAATATTGAGCAATTCACCTAATTTCGAGTCATCTGTTGATTCTTGAGACAGCATTTGTTTTGCAGTTTGACAAAGGTCACGGTCAATGATATTTGCTTTCAATAGATCATATTCTGCAGGAGTAAACAGGTATTTATAAAAATCCAATTGTTCAGAAGTCAGTATTTTTATGCTGATATCTTTCTGCTCCTGAGAGAGCCGATTAAGAGCGTTTGTTGCTCCTCCCCGAACGCGAGAAAGTATTACCTGGGTGTCTTTCGGCTCGCCGGAATCACCTAATACGAAATGTCCTAATTTGGCGTTTAATTTCTGAATACCGCCGGGAGAATGAAAATCCAGATACACCAGCCCGCCGATGCTTGCAGTATACTGGTCCATCATCCCACCAGATTCGTTGAATTCAATGACTTCAGCCCGATGTGCTAAACGGGCAATTTCAAGCGGCTGATGTCGGCGCTCATCTGAAACAGCAGTAAACAAAAAGTGCATCCAGGCAACATTCAAGGCTGATGAGCTTGAAGTCCCGGAATTTATCGGAATTGTACTCGTAACCCGGCAGTCATACCCGTTGGTGAAATGCAATTTCTCATTCAGTAAAACTTTTAATCCGCTTCTGAAATAATCCTTTTGATGGGTATAAACAATTGGCTGGTCAATGTTAATTACTTCTTTTAAATTGATATCGGGTAAATCCAAGTTGAATATTCTGTCATTCCGTTTCACGCCAGTAATGTTTATTCTCCGATTGATTGCTAATGCAATAACCGGAAGCCCCAAATAATCTTGATGTTCCCCGAACAGGCAAATACGTCCCGGCGCCGATGTCGTTATTTTTTCAGGATACATAGTCATTCTAATTCCTCATTTTTTCGTAATCATCCGCTGCTTTTAAGAAGTCTCGGGGATCATTTATTCCAAAAACAAGGCGGTTGTCCTCTATTTGAAGTGTTTCTATAAGATAGTTTTTATTGATTAATATATCAATAATATCTGTGAGATAATACTCTTGTTTTTCAGGATCTTTTTGAATTTCAACAAGCAAGGGCAAAACGATATGAGATTTAAAGCAATAATGAGAAGTAAGGACTTCTTTAATCAATCGTATTTCGGGCGGTGCATTTTTCTCTTCAATGACTTTAATCACTTTTCCGTTCACATTACGCACAATACGGGCATACGGGGGTGTTTTTTCATACACTGTTGTTATAAATGTTGCCACTGCGTCTGATTTTTGGTGTTTTTTTATTAATTGCTGGAGCAGTTCTGACGTTATAAACGGGCTGTCCCCGACAAGAACAATCAAATCGCCATCATAATCTTTTAAGCAGGGAGCCGCCATCTGCAGAGCGTGCCCCGTACCTAATTGCGGTTGCTGTAAAATGTAACTATAATCGGGGCCAAGTGCTTGTTTTACCAGTTCAGCACAATAACCAATAATAATATATATATCTAAAATACCGGCTTTTTTGCAGGCTTCAGCAACATATTGAACAATCGGTTTGCCGTTGATATGGTGAAGGACTTTTGGCAAATCTGACTTCATTCGGGTTCCTTTTCCGGCTGCCAGAATCACTGCCCTTACTTCGTTCATCAAATGAACCTTGGTATATTATAATAAATTATTTTTACTAATTGTTTTATTCAAAACTACCATTAATTTATATTTATGCGTCTTACCATTTTTTCGACAGCGGGGATAATCATTAATTCAGTTTGACCACGCTGTCTTCTTGCTTCTCTCAAAATGGATAGTTGTGTATCTATCCATTGTTTCTCGGTAGTTGTGCCTTTTACAATCATATCAAGCGCTTCAATACCAATATGTGATACCCTGGATAAATCTTCTGAAAGCGTTTTTATCTCCCAGAGAATTGGAGAATTATTTATAATGTATTCTAATCGAGAATGATTTTCTTCCCAGAGAATCAGTTGTTCGCGAATAAGTTGAACAAGAGCAGAATTTTTGGCTGGGTCAGATAAATACTGGTCAACTAATTTAGAAAATTCTCGTGGAAGTTTTGCATCCGGACGAGCTGTATCAACAACTCGGGTAAGCGGCGTAGAAGGCGTGTATTGCCGATATCTGCCTCGCTGGTATCCCTTAAGCGGTTCAATAACATCCACTAAATTTTTTAATGGGGTGACGTCATATCCGTTTGCTAAACGGCGGAGCATCATATCATAATTTTCATTATGCATTAATCCCAATTCTTCTAATTGCAGACTAATTACATCGAGACGGCGGTACATATCATCTACATCTTTAACAGTGCTGGGCGACCAGAATCGCTCAGCAATTGCTGCGGTTCGAGGCCAGATACGGGAATCAATAGATTCTTCCCATACGTATTCAGACCACATAGTTGCTTCGCCGCCTAAAATAAATACCTTTTCAGTATCTGCAAGAGTTGAGTTTTCGGGTATAGGGTCATTCAGATAATGCTGGGCAGTTGATTGTATGAGGTCAATGTAATATCCATTTGATAGAATCGTTTGATACCCCTTTTTCGCTGATTGCTCCATCGCCTGACGGCCCCGCCAGGAATGGATAACAACGTCTGTTGGTAAATCAGGCTGGAAAATCTCATCCCATCCGATCATTTTCTTTTTATATTTTGTGAGAATTTTCAATATACGTTTATTGAAGTAACTTTGGAGCGTGTGATTATCCTTGATTTTATTCTTTTTCATAAATGCCTGTATAGCTGGATTGGCATTCCACTGTTTTCCGTTGTTTTCATCGCCGCCGATGTGAATATATTCATCCGGAAAGAGTTGAGACATTTCTTTAAAGAATTTGTCGAGGAATTTGTATGTTGCTTCGTTTGTTGGGTCCATTGTTGGGTCCATTACGCCCCAGTTGCGCCCGATTGAATAGGGACCGGGAGCACTTGCCAGTTCTGGGTATCCGACAAACCAGCTTGTTGAGTGTCCCGGCATATCAAATTCCGGCATTACCCGGATTCCACGGTCCGCTGCATAGGAAACAATCTCTTTAATTTGTTCTTGAGTGTAATAGAATCCATCTGAACCCAATTGATGTAATTTTGGGAACGTTTTGCATTCTACCCGAAATCCCTGGTCTTCGGAGAGATGCCAGTGTAATACGTTTAATTTGACCGCTGCCATCCCGTCAATATTCCGCTTAATGACTTCTACCGGTATAAAGTGGCGGCCGGCATCAATCATTAAACCGCGCCAGGGATAACGTGGAGAATCCTCAATTGAAACAGTATGGAGAAAGTATCCTGTTTGGTCAGAATTAAGCAGTTGAAAAACCGTCTCTAAACCTCGAAGCACACCGATGTCTGTTTCTGCAGAAAGGGTAATTTTCTCCGGAGTAATCATAAGGGAATATGATTCATTCTCTTTTAGAACAACTTTTCCCGCTCGTTTGCATTCAATAATCATAGACGATACGGAGTCATGTTTATCGGGTGTTATATAATCTTGAGAGAAAAATATACCGGTTCGTTCGGATAGACGTTTAAGTGTCCGGGTTGCCCCTTTATATAATCGGTTACTGCCGTTCCCAATAATTCCGATAGTAAACGTTGAGTCA
>Ga0315291_10004378_pt1 | contig 17995 bp, 13 predicted proteins | sample YL17G12_20_MG_FD_203070 | JGI IMG/M metagenome (GOLD analysis project Ga0315291, IMG submission 203070) | Sediment microbial communities from Yellowstone Lake, YNP, Wyoming, USA - YL17G12_20 | ecosystem: Environmental > Aquatic > Freshwater > Lake > Sediment | place: USA: Wyoming | collected...
AAAATAGGGCGCGAATGGAATGTACCCCCCCAAGACCTCATCCGCCCCCTCCCCGTTTAACAGCACTTTACGCTTATATTTATGGGTCAGGTTTGCTATCATCCAGCGCACATAAGCGCTTTGCCTGACGAATGGTTCGTCCATATGGAAAATTATCTCCCGATAATGCTGGCAGAAGCTATCTTCTGAAAGGTATGTCCTTTCAAGCTCATATTGCGGGTATTTTTTTAAAAAGTGAGAAAGAAGCGTTGTTTCGTCGCCTATGGCCCCTTCGGTAGCGGTACTAAATGCCTTGATAGGGCCTTTTGTAAACTCTGTTGTAAGCGCGGCGACCGAAGGACTATCGATGCCGCTGCTAAGTGAAACACTGATAGGCACATCCGAAACAAGGCGGCGCTGGACAGATTTTCTAAGGACCCCCAGGAACTCATCTGGGGATACGCGCCTGTTCCCGTATTTGGGTTCATAATATTTATCGAAGGACATTTGTTTCGTTCGCAGGTCAAATATTGCGTTATGCGCGGGCGCAAGCATCTGTATATCTTCAAAAAACGAGTCTAAGCGGTGGTTGGCTACTCCCAAATACAGATAATCGCATATCTCTCTTGTGTTTCCTTGCCTGCGCACAGGATGGGCAAGAATAGCTTTGATTTCGCTCGCAAAGATCAATTTTTCGTCCTTGAAATAATAATACAGGGGCTTCTCTCCGAAACGGTCCCTGGATAACAATACTTGCTTCCGGGCGATATCATAAATCACAAACGCCCACATGCCATTGAACCTGACAACACAGCCCGGGCCCCATTCCAAGTAAGCGGCCGGTATGACCTCTGTGTCGGACGTCGATTTGAATTGATACCCCTTGCCCTCAAGTTCCTGGCGGATCTCGCGAAAATTGTAGATTTCTCCGTTATGGACGATGACAACGCTGCGGCCGCCGTGCTCATAGGCCATAGGCTGGTGCCCGCGTTGACTCAAATCAAGGATCGTCAGCCGTCGATGGCCAAGACTTATATCCTCGTTTGCGAAAATTCCTTCATCGTCCGGTCCGCGATGCTGCAGCGCATCCGCCATTTTTTTTATTAAGCGCTCATCCTGCCAGTTAAATCCGGCGATCCCGCACATCAGAATTCTCCTCTTCAAACCTGTATCCGAAAAGCCGCATGTCGTTCTTGTGCCGCTCGGCTACGATTGCTTTTGTCTCTTCGTCGTAGTATTCGCAGTAATGATAACCCTTTCTTAACCCTACCTTTAAGCGCGGCAGGGCGATCTCGGGCAAGCCCACTTTTTTGCACACTTCATTGACATCGCCGGTAAGGTTTTCATAACGGATGACAAAGTCGACACAGAGCCTGCCATCTATGATGTAAAAACCATCGTTTGTCTCCCATTTGCCCTGTTTTACATATTTGGAGAACAGCTTTTTTATTTCGCGTAGTTCCTCAAATGGGACCCCAAGATGATGATAGAAACGCTTCCGCGGCCTGAACGATTCCTTATTCCTGGCTTCCCAGGCGAATAACGAGACCACCCGGTCCCAGGGGTTCCTGGCGATGCTGAACTTGAAATAATTCTCCCATACCTCTCTTGGTATCTTATTCTTTATTGTGAGGGCATTGTCATGCTGCTCGAAACTACCGGCATTCATGGACCGGTGGATCCATCGGCCTGTTTCATCCCTGTTAAACCAATAGTCGCCCAGCGAAGTAACCACATCGTCGCCGCCGCAATAATTCGAAATGGCCGCCTCAATGCTTGTCCCTGCAGTTTTTATCGACTTTATGAATATGAATTTATGGCTGTGCGAAATGATCATTGCTCACGCTCCACCACAAGCAGCCTGTTGCCGGCAACGTCTTTAAACTCTTGCTGATAGCCATCCGGCCAGCGGATCTTTACTACATCGGCTTTCTTATGAGCCCCCAGGCCAAAATATAACCTGTAATGCCCCTGGGAATAATATGAGCCTTCACTATTACCTACTTCCTGCAGCTGCGAGCCATCGGAAGTATTAACCGTGGCGCGCGCGCCGATGGCCTGGCGGTTCTTTTTTGTCCCGACAAGCTCGAGCTCAAGCCAGTGGTTCTTGGCGCCGATATCGCGGTAAGCTAACACCTCCCACCATAAATCTTTTCTCCTTTGCCATTTCTCTTTTAATACAATAATGATGTCTCGGTAGCCGTCATTATTCATATCAAACCAATTACACAGGGCCCCCTGGTACTTGGATGAGGGAAGCCTAAGTATATTGGTCTTTTCAAAGTGATGGTTTTTAAGCTGGCGGTTTAATCCGTCGGGAACAGTATATAAGTCAGGAAGGCCGTCGTTGTCGTAATCAACCCAATCGGCGGTCAGGCTCTTAGCAGGCAGGCCTATTGATGCCGGGTTCTTATACAGATAAGAGCCCCTGTCATTGACCAGAAGGACATTCCCTTCCACTGAGGATATGAACGCATCCAGGTATCCATCCAGATCATAGTCAGCGATAGCTATCTTATTATCAAATTGCCAGTATATGTTGACATATTGGTCCCAATCATATTTGCGCCTGTCAACAGCGCGGCCGGAGTAAACATGCTCCGCCGCAAAATGGCCGCCGTTATTGCGATACAGCCAGATGCCGTTATTCTGCGTCGCCAGCATATCCATATCCCCGTCGTTATCCGCGTCCAGCCAGACAAAAAATTGTATTGTGCATTTAGGCAGGTCAAGCCCGGCTTCCGCAGCTACATCAGTGAATGTTCCGTCTGCTTCCTGGCGGAACAGTTGCTTTGAATACGGCTTACCCCCCACTTTGCCTCTATCGTGGCAATTTGCATACAGATCCAGGCGGCCGTCCGCGTTAAAATCCACCCAGGCCGCGCGCCTGCCCGAACGGTCGTGGCCTATAAGCCCGGTTTGGACCGCGATATTTTCAAAACCGCCGCCGGGCCGGCGGATCAATAATTCGTAATCGATTTTTTCAAGGACCCTCTGGGGTAACGTTCTTGAATAGCCGCCTATCGCGCCTCGGGTAGTGAAGATGCTCATCCGGCCATCACCTTTGTAATCAGCCCACGCCATTCCGTGGCGGTCCTGCAGCATCAATGAGATATTGCGCGAAACCGGCGATATTTTTCGGTTGCCTACATAAACACGATTTAAAGGTATGGCATCGTTCAGCTCAACAGATATCGGGATCGCCTTGGCCGAGGCTTCCAATGAAAGCCAGCCTTTCTTTGGGGCGGTAAACCTTATGGTGGTTTCCGTCGCTCCGGCCGGCGTCTTCTCCTCCTGCACAGTAATATTGAAAGAATCATTGTGTTTAAGCGCGACATCTGTGCATGTCCGGATCGTTCCTTTTAGCGGATTTGTATCATCTAGATCATTGGCCCGGATATTCAGGTCATCGCCTTTAAAATATATGTATAGCCCCGGCGCATCTATCCGCGGCGCGGTTAAAGAATATTCAAGCCCGGGAAAGGACGGGTTCTGGTCCAAGCCCAATTCTGAGAGGCCATCGCGGAAGCCTCCCTTGCCATCGCCGAGCAATAGGCTTTGGCGGTAATGGTGGTTGGTGGTGAATACGTCAAGGATGTCGTCGCCGTTTGCATCCACTACCCCCATATCGTACAACTCGTAGCTCTCCTTCACTGGGAACGGCTGCCTGACAAACCCTTTATCGGCGAAAACAACAAACCGCAGGATGATAAAAATAAAAAAAGCCGATATAAGAATTACGGCGGCCTGATTCTTTTTATTCATATTAATAAAATAATTTCTGGAGCTCCCAGTAATAGTATAGTCTTCCCTTTTTCTCAAGGAGCTCCTTGAGGGGACCCTCTTCTTTTATCTGGCCGTCCTCTAAAACTATGATATGGTCCGCCTTTTTTATGGTGGAAAGGCGGTGGGCGATTACGAAGACGGTCCTGTTTTTTCTTACATTCTCGACGGCCTCTTGTATAAGCATCTCCGTGTGCGTATCGAGGGAGCTGGTCGCCTCATCCAGTATCAAGATATCGGGATTTTTAAGAAGGGCGCGGGCTATGGATATCCTTTGTTTTTCTCCTCCGGAAAGCATGACCCCCCTTTCGCCGACGAAAGTATCGTATTTTTGCGGAAGTCCCATGATAAAATCATATATCTGGGCGTTTCGCGCTGCCTCGTCAAGCGTTTTTTCATCGACTTTGTCCAGGCCGTAGGTTATGTTGTTTCCTATGGTATCGGCGAATACCGCTATATCCTGCGTCACCACCCCCATCTTTTTTCTCAGGCTCTTTACGTCAAACTGCCTTATATTTACGCCATCTATCTCTATGGCGCCCGAGTCGTATTCGTAAAACCTTGGCAGTAAATTCGCGATAGTGGTCTTGCCTGCCCCGGTGGGGCCGACGATGGCAAACATCTGATTCTTTTTGACGCTGAAACTGATGCCCTTCAATACCTGAGACCCCTTCATGTAACTGAAATGCACATCCTTAAACGCGATTTCGCTTTTTACCGAATCAAACGCTACCGCGCCGCTTTTAATATAAGGCTTATCGGAGTCGTCAAAAACCCATAGCGTCATATCAATAGAAGGCGCTAATACCGGCAGGCTGTTCCATATATTTACTGTCTGGTTAACATATGAGACGAAGCGGTTTAAGACGACAAAATATACCAAAAAACTTCCCAAAGAATAAGCCTCACGCCACAGGAACAATAATACGCTGATACAAACTACGGTAAGTATCCCTGTCGAGTTGATAATCTCTATCAACCTCTGGGCAAACGCCTCTTTTTTTGACACATCAAAAGCATGCCTTCTTGCTTCTTTAGCCGTTGCCGTAAACGCCTTGAGTTCTTTTTCTTCGGTGGTATATAACTTCACAAGGGGCATATTCTGCAAGATGCGCCAGTTATGGACTTCCAGCTCCACGCTTTCTTTTAGGCCCTCTTGCGCGGATGATAATATTTGCCGGGACATCTTTTGCGTGATAAAACCGGCGATGGCCAATAAAATAAATACCACGAGGGTAAGTTTCCAGGAAATCATCAGCATAAATATCAAAAGCATGAAAGCAAAAGCCGATTTCATGAATAGGTTATTAAATTGTAGTATAAACGTGCCGCTCTCCCTGATTATGTTGCAGATCATACTGTTCAGCATCCCCGCACTTTCCCTGTCAAAGAAGGCTTTGGCAAAACTGAGATACTTTTCCATCATCCTGGTCCTCATCGTATAAGTTATATCGGCTGAAACCCAGGACATTGATAGGCTGCTTATAAACAAAGCAAGGTTCTCAACATAGACAGCGGTTATTACCAGTCCAATTATGAAAAGGAAGATGTTTAGGTTTGAGGGCGTAAAGGGTAAATGCCTGATAATGTCCCCCAACAGGGGAATATTTAATATGCCTGAAAATTGCGCCTTATCTATAAGGCCGTTCAATACCGGTATGATGAGCCCCAGCCCAAAGGCTTGGGAGACGGAGGCTACGATAATACACGCACTCGATAACAGCCAGAGCGAAATTTTCGGCCTCGCGAGCTTAAAAATAGCGATGAACATCCTGTAGAATTCTTTCGGCGTTAGCGGGCGCCTCGATATCATGTTTTGCCAACTTATCATAAAAGACCTCTCATTTAGCTGTTTACCCCACCCCAAAGCTTATTCGCAGATAAACCAATCGTTGACCAAACTTTCTTTATTATACTTTAATTCCTCTTTGGTGCCATATTTATAGACATTCTTTCCGGCGAATTTAACAATCGCGTGGCCGGCGGCAATGTCCCACTCCATTGTCGGAGCCAGCCTTGGATAAATATCGGCTTTGCCTTCGGCAATCAGGCAGAGTTTCAAGGAGCTTCCCGCGGATATCACCTCGACTTCTTTATACTCTTTCTTCTTCTGATTGATGAATTCTTGTGTTTCAGGACTAAGATGGCTCCTGCTTGCGGCGATGACCAGTTTTTGCTTGTCTATTTCTTTTGCTTTGAGCCTTTCCGGTTCTTTATTTCCCTCCTGCTTAAAACTCCCTTCATCCTCTTTAGCATAATAAACCACGTCCTTTGCGGGAAGATAGACAACGCCGATAGCAGGCTTTTTCTTATAGATAAAAGCGATGTTCACAGTGAACTCCCCGTTTTTCTTAATAAACTCCCTTGTCCCGTCTAAGGGGTCTATCAGCCAAAAATCAAGCCAATCCTTCCGTGTGGAATAAGGGATTTTCTTGTCTTCTTCCGAAAGTATCGGTATGGAATAGCCAAACTTGCGTAATTCATTCACAACGATATCGTGCGATATTTTGTCCGCTTCTGTCAGGGGCGATCTGTCGTCTTTGTATTCTACCGAAATTTCTTTATTATAAATCTCAAGGATCGCCTTTCCGGCTTTTTTCGCGATAGCGACCAGGTCTTCTATCCTTTTATACTGGATCGCTTGGATATTGGTATCAGGAAAAGGCACATCGGGCACGGGTTTATTTAAAAAAGGGCACAATTTTTCCCAGCCTTCGCCCGCGCAAATATTTATTACCAGTAAATCCTGTTTTCTACCTTTAAAATAAGATGAAACATCCTTTACGAAATGCTCGTACCCTTTCCTGAATTTCTTTTCATCAAATACAGTGCATTGGTAAAGCTCATAATGCGCCTGATTAAGAGCTTGACTGGTCTTTTTCTCGTGGTTTACAGTAAAGTGCTTTTTGCAGGATAAAAGCCAGCTATCCATGTCCCTGACGGTCAGGATGAATTTTGAGCCGGGGTATTTGGTATCCAACTGTTTATAGAAGCTGGGGATGGGCGTATCGGTAAGAGCCTCGTAATTTTCCAGCAGATCCGAATCGATGGAGGATAAGTCGCCGGGAATGTATCTTGACATATCTTTACCGGGAAAATCCCTGGTCTTATATCCCATTATTTCCAGGGCCTTGGCCAGGCTGGATGTGCCTGTCCTGGAAAGCCCTATGCCGAATATTTTTGGTTTTCCTGCTTCCATTTTTTGCATGCTCAAGATATTTTTAAGTCCCGCTTGACCGACCTCTTATCCAAATATTTAAGAGTCTTACTGTGAATGAACGCCTTGTTAAGGATTATTTTTTCTTTAAATTCGTCCGCAAAATTACGGTGCACATTCTCTTTGTCGTAGATCTCCTGGATCAACTTAATGAACCTTTTCCGATGGGGCCTCATTTTCTCCAGGGTCTTTTCTCTGACGTATTCCGGAGGAATATTGCGCCTGATCAGCTCTTCCACGCCTTCTCTGACAGCGTCGGGAGTATCGTCAACTATCTTGACATATTCGTCGTCAAAAAAAACTTCTCTTCCACCCATGCTCTCGGTAGAGACAACCGGTAATCCGCATAATAAATATTCCGCAGCCGCGTAATTTGCGCCTTCTCCGCTCGTAATAAGGCCGTTCCTGACCATTGTCTTTGCGGATAATGCCAACCCGACCCTTGCCTGATTCAGGCATTCCGGAATTTTATCATAGAGCATTCTTTTATAGTCATTTATATTATGTATCGCCTTAAGCGCCAGACCATCCCAGTTCAGCATTACGGCGTCCGGCAAAATATTTTTATACTCGTTCAAATCCCGCTCTTCACGGGACTCGGCGGTAAAATAAGTCAATAATGCCAGTTTTTTTATTTTGGCGGCCAGGTAGTGCCGTTTGACTTCAATGAATCTTGCGTTATAAATTGCATCGTATTTTTTCTCCACGCCGGGGATGGGTTTGAATACATCCTCATCTATAAACGCATTTTGATTGCAAAAGATAGCGGATATGCCGCGTTTATTAAGCAATTCAAGTTCTTTTGGGGTATTTGCCAAATAGGTAAACTCATGCGTGGGATAATCTTTTTTGTGGTTTAAATAACCTTCTTCTACAGCGTTAACGGCCCTTTCCATTTCTATGGAATGCTGAATTCTGCAGAGAAAATAAACCCTTTTTTCTTTGAGCACCTTTAAGAACGCCTTCCATTTTGTCTTATATTCCTGCTGCCTGTGTATCGGGTGCGGGACTATGACAATCAAGGGATTAAAGCTAACCACGGCATAAGGTTCTACGGGCGCGGGAAATAACTGGTCTAATATATGCTGCAATTTCCATGGCAGCCTGTGCTCAATAAATACGGCCTTAAGGCCTCTTACAAACGGGTTTCCAATATGTCTCATAATATTTATTATCCTCTGAAGATAATGCGTGCCTGCGCACTGCCTCAAGCCAGTCCGCTTCCATCTGGGATTCATAAAACCCCAATATCTTCACCTTTTCATCCATATCGATCTCTTCGGTGACAGAGATAAGTTTGATTTCTTTAAAATAATCGTTGGTGCCGAAAAGGCTTTCATCAACTTGCATAGCATGCTTCTCTTTTAAAAAAGACACGTCTTGTTTCTTTATGGTTTGAAAAAAATCAGGGATTTTTGCCCTTTGATTTTCTTGATAAAAATACGGTAAGTCCTCGTAAAACCGGATATCATAACCGTCTTTTAAAAGAAATAAACCTACCTGCCTGGCTATTATATGGTCCGCGTGGTTCCTAAGCTCGCCCATTGCGAGAGGGAAAAATGCGGGTGAATCTTTATCTATTTTTCTGCGGATATCATTTTTTAGCCTCTCGATAGCGCTTTTTTTATAAAAAAAATCGCCTTTGTAACTGTAAATATTGATATTTCTGTCCGGCCAGTCTAAGAACTCAACTTCTATCTTTAGGATATTTTGAATATTCTTTTCTTCCGCCTTTTTTATCTTCATCGCGGACTTAAAATCCGTAGGGTACCTCTTCCCGGCCAAGACGCTGATGGAATCCTTGTTTATTCCGCCGGCTTTGGAAAAAACGTTGATGATCTTTACCTTTTCGCCGTTTCTGACCCAATTAAGTATGCATCCTCCCAGAGAAAGGATAGCGTCATCGATGTGCGGTGAGATTACCTGTTTAACTTCCATGTCCCTCTATTTTCTCATCCATGTCTTCGATCGGGCCGCAGCAGCAGATAACGGTTTTGCAGGGGCCCCCGATCTCCGCGAATCTCCGTTCTTTTAACATCTGGATGATTCTTTTTCTTCTTTGGTTGTGAAAGACTTCATCGATAGACTGAGTTATAACATTTCCGAGCACGACTTCATTTTTTGAATCGTCACAGCAAATATACCATGAGCCGTCAGGAGCTATAAATGCCTCTGATTCGATCCTTTCAAGCATACCACAATGATACTTCTTGTAATCGATCTTACTGATATCCACCTGCTCTCGCTCTGCCCATCTGGATATACCGCTTACATAAATTATATCTTTATTCATATCCAGTATTTTTTTAAGCTGCTCAACGATGATGGGGGTATCATCGGGTATGTTTATCAAGCCGAGGTCTTTTAATTTCTTGGGATAAACGCCCAATTTTTCATGAATGGTATGGATATATTTATGCAGGCTTAAAATGCGGACCGTAAGCCCTACCCGGCTATTTAATTCATTCCTGATCCTGAGAAATTCCTTAAGATTATGCATCACCAAGTCATAATCCAGTCTTTTTACGGAGAAATAATTTTGCGCATTGGAACCGTCAATATTACATCCTATATGGCCTATTAAGCCTTCCTCCAATATGGTCCTGGATTTGTCGGGAGAGACGGTCTGAAAATTCGTATTTATCCAAACAAGGACTTGAGGCAGGCGGGACTTGATTAATCTCAAGATCTCTATTATATCCTGGTTTAAAAACGGCTCTCCGCCCTCACTGATCACGACTCTTTTGACCCTGTGCCTTCTCCTGAATTTTCTTGAGGCGATCTCATCGATTATTTTTTCAGCATAGCTAAGGGGCATGATCTTTTGTTTGATCTTTTCACCCCTATCGCTGGGGCAAAAGATGCAATCCGCGTCGCAAAGCGTGGAAAGCGCAAGGTTTATCGACTTGAGCTGCTTCCTTCTTAATATCTTTTCATTTACCAGCTCGTCCAATTGCTCAATAGCCTTGGCCAATCTCCACGGCAGCCTGTGCTCGATAGATATGGCCTTCAGGCCCTTCGATAATAGCGTTCCCATTTTATCCTTTTATTATATCATCTTTATACCGGAACCGGAACCGTATTCAAAAAGTCCCTCACAGAGATAAAGTGCCTGTCAACTAAGAGCTGCTGAAGTTTTTTCTCGGTTTTTGAGAGATTAAGATAGTGCCGGAAAGAGTTCAAGGCCGGTATTTTAAACCTTGGCTGCTGGGGGTCCAGCTCCCAAGGATGGATGTAAAAAAGAGGCGGTGTGCGCCTTTGGGCAATCGACTGATTTAAACCGTATTTTGTCAGCCAGTAGGGATAGGCCCTAAAATAGCCTCCACCGATGGGAAGCCTTACTGGTCCCAGGCTGATATAAGATGGCGGGAGCTCCAGGATCTCACCCACCTTGTTTATCCCGCATATGTTTTTCCATAACGAGCGGCACTGTTTCCGGAAGAAAGAGAGGCATAGGCTGCTGTCATAGACAATGCCGTGTTTTTTTAGTATCTCAAAGAACCACTCCAAACGCTCATCCAAAGAAAAACTGGTCGCCCGGTACCCAATAATCCTCTCTCCGGTAAGGCCGGACAAAAGCTCTATTGACCTGCCGAGATCGTCCCCAAAGCTTTCCGGAGTATGCTTATAGAGCGGGATGTGCTCATAGCCGTGGCTTGCGATTTCGTGGCCGGCTGCGGCGATCTCTTTTATAAGGCCGGGATTCTTTTCGGCGACGCACCCTAAGACAAAAAAAGTAGCCTTGCTGTTATATTTAGTTAAGAGATCGAGGATCTTGTGAACCCCTATCCCGACCCTGCTCTCTAAGGCGCCAATTTTTTCCTTTGGAAGCGAGTGGAGTATATTTTCGGCGTGATAATATTCCTCAACGTCTACGGTAAAAATATTTTTAATTGTTTCCATCGGTCCCCAAGATATATTTTTTATGCCAGCGGCTAAAGATAAATAATAGCCATATCCTGTACGAGAAATCCGTCTTCCTAAAACCTTTCAGGTTCGCATACTGGACGATCTCCCACATCTTCTTCACATATTCAAGATCGAAGAGCTCTGCGATGATGCCGTCTTTGGCAAAAAGCTCTGCCTCGACCAGATTTTTAAGGTTAGTCCTAAGCCAATGGGTCATGGGAATGTCAAAGCCCATCTTTGAGCGGTTCAGGATTTCTGACGGGATATTCCTGGACATGGCTTTCTTAAAAATGTATTTACCCTTTTGGTGGCGCGCCTTAAGCCCTGCGGGGATGGTGGCAACAAATTCCATGAATTTATGGTCTAACATCGGCGCCCTTACCTCAAGCGATACCGCCATGCTTGCCCTGTCGACCTTGACCAGGATATCGTCGCAAAGATAGGTCTTTATATCGAGGTACTGGAGCTTGGATATGTAGTCCGGGCTGGGGCAGCTGTCAAAGATGCGCCTGAAATTATCTCTTGAATCATAATACCGCATCTTCTCTTTTAATGCCCCGGAATAAAGTAACGCTTTTTCTTCTTCCTTGTAGATAGAAATCATCTTGAAATACATCTCAAATGGCGATAGATACAGCTCTTGCAGCTTATTATTTATTTTTCTTATCCACGCCCCGGAGTCCTTACTGCTTAACGAAGAAGAAACAGCCTTCGCCCCTGCCTTTACAAAACCCGGCAAAACCTTCTGAAGCCGCACCAAAGCATCGCTGTACATGTATCTGTTATACCCGGCGAAATTCTCATCTCCTCCGTCTCCGGAGAGCGCTACGGTAACGTTCTGCCGCGCCATCTTGGACACATAATATGTCGGTATGGAAGAAGCGTCCCCAAAAGGCTCGTCATAGGCCCAGACCAGCTTGTCCAGGATCTCAAGCGCCTTGGGCTCAACGACGTATTCATGATGCTCTGTGGAATAACGCTTGGACAAAAGAGATGCGTATTTGAGTTCATCAAATGCTTTTACCGAAAATCCTATGGAATTGGTAACCACCGGCTTGTCCTCTAGCTCGCTCATCAGGCTTACTACGCTTGAGGAGTCTATCCCTCCGCTTAAAAAAGCGCCGAGTGGCACGTCGCTTATCAGGCGGATCTTTACTGCTTCTTTAAGCTTGTTGTAGAGCTCTTCTTTAAGGGCTTCCTCGCTATCAGCAACTGTGCGCGAAAAATCTATGTCCCAGTATTTGGTTAATTTTACGCCTTCTTTGTCGCAGACAAGATAATGGCCGGCGGGTAATTTCTGGATCCCTTCAAACATCGTCTTTGGGGCAGGGACGTAGAGGAGCGAAAGATAATCGTGCAGGGCTTCGTGATCGATCCGGCGCCTTACAGAAGGATCCTGCAATATGGCTTTTATCTCAGAGGCAAAGAGGATTTTCCCGTCGAAGACGGTGTAATGGAGGGGTTTTTTACCTATCCTTTCCCTGGCCAGAAAGAGTTTCTTTTTCTTCTCGTCCCATATCGCGAAGGCAAACATCCCGCGCAGTTTACGGACACATTCTTCGCCTTCTTCTTCATAAAGATGGATTATGGTTTCAGTATCGCAGTGGGTCTTAAACGAATGGCCCTTAAGCAGGAGTTCCTCTTTTAGCTCTTGGAAATTGTATATTTCGCCGTTAAAGACGATCCAAACTGAACCATCCTCATTAGCCATCGGCTGGTGGCCGCCGCCAAGGTCAATGATGCTCAAGCGCCGGTGGCCAAGGCCAATATTATCCTTGCAATAGATGCCTTCATCGTCGGGCCCCCTGTGCACAAGTTCAGAGCACATCTTTTTTATCAGAAGGCTGTCGACGGTTTTTTCAGTTGCGAAATTATAAATTCCGGCTATGCCGCACATAATCCTTTGCCAGTTAAATTATTGCAGATCATCTCCCTTGCGATATAGTTTTAAAAAATCTTAATTATTTTATATAATATCGCACAATCAGCAATATTGCAACTAATAAGAAGGATAAGCAATAATATAAAAATATTCCTTGTAATTTCACCAAATGTATTTTATAATTAAACCAATTAAAATAAAATGAAAGATCCCGAAACAAGCATATCCTTAGAGTCCATCGAGTTCCTCTTCCGGCACCCCCTGCTATTTCTCTGCCCATTCATTATCATAATGAGCCTGACGTTCGCTTATGTTTCCAACATTTCGCTTTATTATGTGTCCACGGCCGTGCTTTCTTTTGAAAGCAAGGCTGTGGGGGCTGTGGGCGTAGAAAGGCAAACCCAGCGCAATAAAGAAGATGTGGTCGGGAAATTATTGTTCGGCCAGAATATCCGCGGGATTATAAATGAAGCCTGGCCGGAGGTAAAAGAGGAAACCAGCCCGCGTAGATACAATAATATGCTGGAGGGGCTGCGTAACCCCAAAAGCGGCATACAGATTAAACCTGTAAGCGGAGACCCCAGCCTCCTGACCATTTCATTCTTAAATGCCGATCCCGATATATGCTATAAAGTGGTAAAGGCGACGGTTGACACTGTCATTAAAGCCAACAAAGAGGAGGTTGAAAAAGGCATGGGAACCAGCCTTGCCTTTATTACAAATCAGCTGGAATTCTACAAAAATAAAATGGCGGAGTCAGAAAGAGAAACAGCCCGCCTCAAAACCGAATTAAATGAGCTCCTCCCGCAGCTTAGCGACGCGGAAAAAGCCCTGGTAAGAGAGGTATCCGGAGAAACCGCTGGCCGGCAGGAAGTGAGCGCCGCTACACAGACAGCTGCCAAGTATGATGAAACATTGATGGAGTTAAATCTTCAATTGTTAGAAGCCCAGAAAAAAAGGAAAATCTTGGAAAAAGGCCAACTGCTGCCGCAAGCTGCATCAGTACCCACGCAACAGCCCGTAGCCGACACGGCTATACAGGAGTATGACAAGGCAATTGCCGTTAAAGAACTTGAAATCGTAAAGCTCACCTCTCAAGGCTATATGCCGGAACACCCCGATGTAACGAGGCTTGAGAGTGAAATGGACATGCTTAAGATAGTAAAGGAAAAAAGAATTAAGGCCCTGACAAGCGAAACTTCCGTAGAATCCACAATCGGAGCCACCCAAAAAGAAGAAATGGTCAAGGCCCAGCTTCAGGATGTTGAATTCCAGATTGAGGCCTTAAGGGATAAAATTAATTTAATCGAGCAATACAAAAAAACTGCCAAGTTGCAGGCGCCTGAAATCCAAAATAAGACTGTCTCCGAAAAGGTGGCAAGATTATTGGAATTGCGCAATGAAAAAGGAATCTCCTTAACCTATTTTAGCCAGCTAAGCAAACAAAAGGAAGATTTGGAGTTTAAAATCCGCTCGGAAAAATCAGAAGTGGGATTTAATATAGAGGTAATGGAAGAGCCGACAGTGCCTCTTGAGCCCGTGCCATTTCAGAAGACTTCCAAGCTGTTTATGGGGTTTTTGTTGGCCCTTGGCGTAGGCGCAAGCTTATCCTATATTACCGATTCTCTCGGTAACTCCGTAAAGACAGCTGCCGAATTGCGCGAGCTTCTGCAGATACCTGTCCTTGCCGCAATCAACCGGATGACCAGCCCACAGGAAACCAAGGCAAGGCGCAAAAGAAGGATTATTATCGCTGTCAGCTTAGCTATTTTTGTGTTATTGTCAAATATACTGGCCAGATGGATAACCGGCGGCCCCGGGCCAAAGTGAGGAAAAGGCTTTGTTAAAGATATTGCATAAAATTTATCAAAGATTCGCTTTGCCGACTTACGTGATTAAAGAAGCGCGCAATAAAGAAGGCGTGGATGGGCGCATTGTCACCTTTGCTGACAGCAGCTCGCATATTGCCGAGGAATTTAAGATGCTGCGCACCAACCTCTACTTTTTATCGCCTGAAAAACATCTAAAGACCATCACCATAACCAGCAGCCAGCTTGAAGAAGGAAAAACCATTATCGCCTCTAATTTAGCTGCTGTGTTATCGCTGGATACTGAAAAGAAAACCCTGCTAATTGACGCTGATTTAAGAAAACCAAAGATCCATACGTTGTTTGGCATACCCCAAAAACCGGGCCTTTGCGATATCCTTAAAGGTAGCACGCCTTTTGAATACTTCCTTAAAAAACCCGCTGTTGAAAATCTATATATCATCCCTTCAGGCGCCTCCATGGATAACCCTTCGCAGATCCTGGCTTCCACAAAAATAGGGGAATTGCTTGAGCATCTCAAGGCAAGATTTGATTATATAATTTTGGATACGCCACCCGCCCTTAACGTCGCGGACGCCGGCATCTTTGGCTCTTTATGCGATGCTGTATTCTTAGTGGTTAAAGCTGGAGTGACCCCGAGAAATATGATTGAAGAGGGCTTTAATCTGCTGAAGGACGCGCAGGCACAACCTAAGGCCTGTATCCTCAATGACGTACCTGTCCCGCTGAATTATTTTCTGACCAAATACGAAAAATACTACGGGTAAAGAAATACCTTGACAAAATCATTGCTTTTTGTTATTTATAAAGGTAATGAGTTATATTAAAATTAAAAAGTTTCTTCTTTTTTTAATAATTTCGCTTTTTTTTATCTGCGCCCTCCCCTCCTTCGCTGCAGAAATCCTCACTCAACCCTCAACACAAACTACTGTAGTTGCGCCTGAAGGGCTTACGAGCAAAGAGAAAGCTGACCTTGAGCGGCAATACCGCTTTGATTACAGAAACAAGGGGATCCTTCAGACGCCTTACGTCTCTATGCCCGGCGGTGGTGCTGCTGAAGGCATAGAAGCAGCCGGACTTACGCCAATAAATGAAGAAGAGGTGCTCTACCGCTATTTTGGCATTGCCACCGAACTTTATAAATCGGGCAAGGCAGAAGAAGCGTCAGAGGTCTTAAAATTTATATTGCTAAAGAAGCCCGGAGATGAGTATGTAAAGAGTTATCTTAAGAAAATCACGGAAGAATCGAAAAAATCAACTGCCAAGTGGGAAAAAATTACCATCAGCGACGCAAAATCATTAAAAGAAAAAGAAATAAAGGACCTTCTCAGGGACGGTATTGATTATTATGAAAATAAAGACTTTGATGCGGCGCTAGTAAAATTTAACGATGCCCTTTCCCTGGACCCGCAAAACAAAACTGCTAAAACTTACCTCGATAAATTAAAAAGCTTTTATTTGTTAAAGACGCGCGTTGAGGATATTGTTATGGCTCGGGAGTCCGGAGAATCTGCGCAGGCGATCAAGCCTGAATTAAGAGAAGCCGGGGAAAAACTATTGGCGCAAACCGCGCCCCAAGGCTTCAAAGGCGATGAATTTAAGCAGCTGATATTGGACAAAAAAGCGCAGAGCCTTTTAGAGCAGAATGAATTAAATACCTTGGTTCAGGAAATCATCCAGCAGCAAAGAGAGGCTGAAAGAAGGTCCAACTCCTTTATACTCGGCCCGGGAGACATCCTGCAGATAAGTGTACGCAACCATCCCGAATTAAGCGGCCCGGTTACGGTTAACCTAAGCGGCGGGGTCCCTTTGCCCCTTACCGGAGATGTAGTGATGGCGCGCGGCCTGACCATTGAGGAATTAAATGAGCAGGTTAAAAAAGTAGTAGAAAAATATGTTAAGGACCCGAAGGTAGCTGTTACGCTCACCGATTATAGGAGCAAGATCTTTTATGTCGTGGATGAGATAGGCGCCACCCCCTACCCCATATCAAGGCCTAATTTTACCCTGCGCGACGCGTTATTGCTTTCTGACTGGGGCAATGACCGCGCCTTAGGCAGAGTCCTTATTGTCAAGGCCTCAAAGCTGCACCCGGTAATAAAAAAGGTGGACACGTTTGATATTATTTACCGGGGGAATCTGCGCAACAACATAAGGATTGAAAACGGGGATGTGATTTATATTCCGCAGACTATCGTAGGAAAATCTAATAAGGTTATTTTAGATACCTTCGCGCCCCTCAGCTCTCTTGCTTCCGGCACGAATGCTGGCAATGAAATGATAAGGACTATCCGTCGTTATAAGGGCCAGAACATGCAGCCAATACGCGAAGACGACACCACAGGCGACAATAACTAGTAATAACGACTAACCCCCTCCTGCTTCGCCTATCAAAACTTTATCACCCTCTTCTATATCGCCGGCAATGCTTTTGTACTGCGTTTTATTTATAAAAACTGCCGCTAAATTATAGCGGGCGTTGATCACTTGTCCCGAGGCGATTTTCTTATCTTTCTTAAAAACAACGCAGGTATCCCCTTCTTTTAACCCATCCCTTCTTCCTAAGTCAATTACTATAAGGCTGCTCTTTTTGTCTATGGAGATCACCTGTCCTGCTTTGCTTACTTTAATAACTTCGGGCTGAATAATTTGGGGCTGGCTTGTTGTTTTAGTAGAGACAACAATAGGTTCAAGGGTCACGGGTTTGCCGGACTGGGTCGAGGAGCCTTTCCCCAAAGCAGTGGCCTTGGCGCTTAAAGACTGATATTTTTCTTCTAACGCTTTTGTACCCTCTTCTGCAGCGTCTTTCTCTTTCTTTAAATCAGCATATTTCTGATTTAGCTGGTTATATTCGCTTTTTAAATTCTCGCTTTCCAGCTTAAGATTTATTAATTCGTCTTTGAGCGGTTTTGTATTTTCCTCAAGGCGCGCCAGTTCCAGCGTCTTTTGATTAAGCAGCTCCTCAAGCGATGCAAGCTTATCTTTCAGGTCAAGGCTTTCCTTTATCATGGAGGCCTTCTTTTTATTGAAATCGAGCTCCATCTTCTTTATGTTCTGGCAGGAAGCAAGGGTGAAGATAATTAAAATAGCGAAACCCCCAGCTAATATTATGATATTTTTATTTTTCATGCTCACACCTACTTTCCATAGCCTTCCCTCCCTAATTCTTGTAAGCCGCGGCCGGCCCAGAAATCAGTTATGTCTAATGGCCGTGCTTTGATTTTCTCAATACCCGCTATTTTTAAATCGTGCTCCCTTATCATAAATATGGTAAAAATGTCGGGGTCGCCGAAGAGGCGCGAGACAAAGTCGTTTGCGCCTCTACCCCGTAAGGAGATCCCTGCCGCGTTGATCCTTATTTCTTTAAGCTTAAGCGGGACATTGCTGTCTCTTAAT